>Ga0302280_1000223_pt1 | contig 50078 bp, 39 predicted proteins | sample III_Fen_E1_1_FD_198771 | JGI IMG/M metagenome (GOLD analysis project Ga0302280, IMG submission 198771) | Peat permafrost microbial communities from Stordalen Mire near Abisko, Sweden - III_Fen_E1_1 | ecosystem: Environmental > Terrestrial > Soil > Wetlands > Permafrost | place: Sweden: Abisko... | reverse complement strand
TTCCTAATATTTCCAGTATAGATACACTTGTAGGTAGATCCACTAGTGATACACTAACTAATAAAATAATAAATTCTATAAATACAAACACTGGTACTCTAACTTTTCCTAGTAATACTAGTACAACTTTAGATGGTGTAAATAACACAGCTACTTTAACTAATAAAACTATCTCCACTATTTTAACTAATAATGCTGGTACTTTAGCTTTTCCTAATATTTCCAGTATAGATACACTTGTAGGTAGATCTACATCAGATACTTTATCTAATAAAGTTATATTGACAAATTCTTTTTTCGCCGATACCGTAAATCCTACTAACACTCTTAAATTTAGCACTACTGCAGCTTCTGCTAATTTAACACTAGAATCCGTTAATACTCAAAATTATACTTTAACCTTTCCTCCTACAGTACCTACCTCTACGGGGCTATTTCTACAATCTAACGTATCAGGTGTTACAAGTTGGGCTCCTGTAACAGGAGGATCATCCACTCAAATTCAATATAATACTGGTAGCGGATTTGGAGGTATACCTGGATCTTCAGTTAGCGGAAGTAATATTATATTGGGAGATTTGACTCTAGGTAGCGATACTATTAGTAATAATACAAATACTTTAATAGTTAGTAGTGCTCCAGGATTAACTCTTAATTCTTCTACTAATCTTTTAACAATAGGAGGTAATAATACTACCGGTAATATTGCTATAGGTAACTCTTTGTTTACAGGAACAATTGGTATAGGTAACACTTCTACTGGTACTGATACTATAAATATCGGGAATTCTCTAACAAATACATATATAGCTGGCAACAATACAAGTACAATAAACTTTACAGGATTTATATTAGACTCTTCTCAAAATGTTACTATAAGTAAAGGTTTGTATACTTCAGGTGTTAATACTACTATTACAACCATAGGTATTATTTCTGGTAGTATTTCTTCAGAAAATGGAACAACAGTTACAGCTACAACTGCTATTTTTACACCATCTATGGTAGGATTGACATTTAGATATATAACTTCTGGAATATTAGGAACTTCAGGTCAAACTCTAGCAGGAAGTCTTCCTGCGATGACAGCTGCTACTACTATAGCTAGTGTTTCTAGTAATCCTTCTACTACAGCAGTATTATCTTCTTCTTTAGCTACTTTTACAGTAGGAACAGGAGGAAATGCTAAAAATCCTACTTTTAACGTCGCAGATTCTATGATTATGACAAATAACGATTATATCATATTTTATGCCGGAACTAATGGATGTGTCGTAACTCTGTTAAATCCTAGTAGTTCTTTATCAGGAAGAGTTGTTACTGTAAAAGATGGGGGAGGAAATTCATCTGTTAATCAAATAACTATTACTACAGCAGGCGGAGGAAATAAAATCGAAGGATTATATATAAATACTTATATCGCGAAATCGTCAGGAAGTTTAGAGTTAACATGTATAAACAATGGCGCAAATTATTATTGGTATATAACCAAAGGAATAGAAAATACGTATGGTTCTTTGAATTATGTGCAAAATATTTCTCAAACTGTAACAAGTTTTAATTTATTATTTTTTGATACTCAGATATATAGAGTAGGAACATTTAGTGATTCCCAATATTTTAATATTACAGCAGGTACAGGATCAGGGTCAAGTACTATATATCCCGAATTTTTTCAGAATATCAGCGCAAGAAATCAAAAATGGCACATTAATTATACATATTGTACTCAAAGTAATAATGCAAATACAAATGCTATTTGTACTAATTTGTTATTTATAAACCCCTCACACAGTGCAATTTTAGGTAATCAATATTATCAAGTGGCATCTTATGCCACACAGGGTGTTTTTTCAGGAACTATAACAGCAGCAGTACAAGTGAATTCTAACGGAACTACTAATTTAGGAGTTATAGCAGCAGAAAATGTATCACCTACTAGTTTAGGAACTGCTTCTCCTCAGTCTACATTTTTAGATGGTTACACTCAAATAGAAATAATACAAATAGCGTAAATATTTATACATTATTCTAGAATAATGTATAAATATTTTCCTAAAAATAATTAAAGTATTATAACAATGTATTTTAATATGTCAGGAATAAAAAGTTTTAGAGATGGTAATTTTGATAATTTAACCACTACTAATTTAACTGTCGCTAATCCTATAGTTGCTACAGGAGGAATAATTAATAAAGGCGATTCTGATATTACCGGTTCCCAAAATATAAGTGGTAATTTGACAGTATCTGGAGGTCAAATAGTAAATGTCACTAGAATCTCTACAACTCCTTACAATATTTTATCTTCTGATTATATAATTGAAGTAAATACTTCTTCAATAAGTATTACAGTAAATTTACCGATTATTTCTTCTACAAATGATGGTCAAATTTATATAGTAAAAGATGGCACAGGAGAAGCAAATACTTATCCTGTAATTATATTTACAAATAATAGTGAAACAATAGATGGTGCAGCTCCTCCAAGTATTTTAAACGTTTCATATGGTAGCAAATCATTCTATAATGATGGAACAAATTGGTTTACTATAAATCAAACTTCTTCTGGAGGTGGCGGAGGAGGAAGTGGTACAGTTACTTCTATAAATATAGGAACAAATTTAGTTAGTTCTACATTCCCTAATCCTAATCCTATAACAACTACAGGTACTATATCTCTTTCAAATAATCCTAATATCAGTGGAACTTTAACTACCAATCAATTAACAATAGGTAGTACTTATGTAACTACTGGAAATGGAGTTATGACATTTCCAGGAAGTGCTTCTAATTTAATAGGAGATACTACAGTTCAATCTCTCTCTCATAAAACATTAGATAATACAAATATTTTAAATAATCCCACAATTTACAACAGTAATGGAAATATAATTTATTTACCAGCTTCCTCTACAACATTAGTAGGTAGAGACACATCAGACACATTAACAAATAAAACATTAATCAATCCTAACATTTATGGTGTAAATAATAATTACATACAGTTACCATCAACTTCTACTACATTAATTGGTCAAAATACATCTGACATTTTAAGTAATAAATCGTTTGCTACAGATATAGTCATGAATAATCACAATATTACAGGATTAAATATGCCTACAACAAATATATTAAATACTGATGCTGTAAATAGAGGATATGCAAATGCTTTAGTTTCAGGTCTACTTCTTAGACAAAGTTGTAATTTAGCCACTTCTCCTTCAACTAATGCTAATTTATCTGGATTTATTCTTGGTGGAACTCCAGCATCAGATACTTTCAATCCTGGACCTTCTTCAATAGATGGAGTAACTTTAACTAGCGGAAATAGAGTATTAATAAAGGATCAAACTACAAATTCTTTCCAAAACGGTATTTATAGTGTTACTTCTACAGGTCCTACAGTTTTAACAAGAACTTCAGATGCAAACACTTCTGCAGAAGTCACTACAGGAGTGTTTACTTTTATCGAAAGTGGAAATACTAATGCTAGTACAGGATGGGTTCTAATAACTCCTCCGCCTATCGTTCTAGACACTACAGGATTATTATTTACTCAATTTTCTGGTGCAGGAACATTAGAATTTACAAACGGTTTAGGTCAAGTAGGTTCTATAGTAAGTATAATTCCGGGTAGTAACTTAAGTGTAACTACAGGCGCTTTAAATATAGGAAGTTCCGGTTCTGTTAACCAAGTATTATTAAGTAGCGGTGGCGGAGTTTCAAGTCCTCCTACTTATGGATTTTTACCATTATCTTCTACAAGTGGTACTCTTCCAGTATCTCAAGGAGGAACTAATAATACTAGTTTTGGCTCAAATCAAGTAATTGTTAGTAATACCGCTGGGACAACTTTATCATCAACAAATTCTCCAAATATTACAAGTATAATTAATGGAAGTGCTGTTATTACTGTACCTACAATTACTTCAAATTTAGTAGGAGATAGTATAGTAGGAACTTTAACAGGTAAAACATTTACAGATTCTTTGAAAAGCTTAGCTACTAGTAATCAAATAGTTCTAGGTACAACAAACACTACAACTATTAATGCTCCTACTCTCTCTTCAAATATAGTGATAACTTTACCTAATTCTTCAAGTGATACACTTGTAGGTAGAAGTACGGTGGATACTTTAACTAATAAAGCTTTAGTAACTCCTGTTATTTATAGTGGAAGTAATCTCATACAATTACCTTCTAGTTCTACTACATTAATAGGTCAAAATACAAGTGATACTCTTAGTAATAAAACATTTGGAAATATTATTACTTTAACTGGTGGTACTCTTGATTTTCCTCTATTAAATTCTACTACTATTGATACTCTTATTGGAGCTAATACTTCTGCAACTTTAACTAATAAAAACATAACAGATATCACCAATACTGTAAGAGCGTCTACTATAGGACCATTTAGTAGCAGTGTTTCAGTAGGAGCAGCGCCTTCCAGTTCAAACTATGTATTAACTAGTACAGGATCTGGTACAACAGCTACTTGGCAACAAATTCCAAGTGCAGTTACAGGTATAGCAGCCGGAACTAATTTAGTAGCTATTGGTGGAAGTGGTACTAGTATAACTACAACTGGTACATTAACTTTAGCTCCTGTACCTTCTCTATCTTTTATACAAAGCGGATCTAGTACTTTAGCTTTTCCTAATACTATTAATGATACATTAGTAGGAATATTAACACCCTCAACTTTAACCAATAAAACGATGCCTAGTGTTATTACTCTATCTGGTGGAACTCTCGATTTTCCTCTATTAAATTCTACTACTATCGATACTCTTATTGGAGCTAATAATAGCGCAACTTTAACTAATAAAGCTTTAGTAACTCCTGTTATTTATAGTGGAAGTAATCTCATACAATTACCTTCTAGTTCTACTACATTAATAGGTCAAAATACAGGTGATACTTTAACTAACAAAGTCGTGATAGATACTAGTAATAAAGTAAGAGCTACAATAATAGCAAGTAATATACCTTCGACAAATGTTAATGATGTTACAATAGTAGCAAATACTCTAACTATGGGTCCTAATTTTGTACTAACAACTACAGGAACTGGCAATACAGCTATATGGCAAGCTGTGGGAAGTATCACAGGAGCTGGTACAGTAACAAGTATAACTGCTGGAAATAATTTAACTGGTGGAACTATAACTGCTTCAGGTACAATAGGATTAGCTACTGTACCTTCTATAGGGTTTATATCAAACGGTTCTGGTACTTTAGCTTTCCCCAATACAGGAAATGATACTTTGGTAGGTAGAAGTACAGCTGATACTTTAACTAATAAAACTATCTCTAATATTTTAACTAACAATGCTGGTACTTTAGCTTTCCCTGATATTTTTAGTACAGATACACTTGTTGGTAGATCTACTAGCGATACACTAACAAATAAAGTGATTAATTTTATAGCTACAAACTCTGGTACTCTGGCCTTTCCTAGTAATACAAATGATACACTTGTAGGTATAAATAATAACGCTACTCTAACTAATAAAGCGCTGGTAACTAATAATATTTATTCTGGAGCTTTAGGAGTAAATACTATACAATTACCTTCTAGTTCTACTACACTTATAGGTCAAAATACATATGATACTTTAACTAATAAAACCATACCATTTATTTTTAATACTGGCACTCTGGCTGTTCCTAGTAATGTTAGTGATACTATAGTTGGTAGAAACACTACAGATACATTAAATAATAAAACATTTACAGGAATAGTCTCTATAGGTGCTGGTACTTTAATTTTTCCTAATATTAATAGTATAAATAGCGACACATTAGTCGGTAGAAACACTACAGATACTTTACAGAATAAAACAATAAATCTTATAAATACAAACGGTGGTTCTCTAAACTTTCCTACTATACTTAATGGAAATGATACTATAGTTGGTAGAAACACTACAGATACATTGACTATGAAAACTTTAAGTAATCCTGTAATTTACAACAGTAATAATAATCTTATAACTTTGCCTACTTTCACCTCTACATTAGTTGGAATTAATAATTTTGGTGTAATTAATCTCAATAACACTGGAGCGGGTGCTACTAATACTCTGACAGGTCTTAATAATCCTACATCTCAATTTGATGCTGCAACCAAAGCATATGTAGATGCTATAGCTCAAGGCTTAAGTTTGAAAGTTTCCTGTGCTGCTGCTACAACTGTTGCTGGGGGAGATTTAAGTGGATATACGCCTGCAGGAACTTGGACAAGCGGTTCAGGGTCTCCTTCCACAGCTCATTTTACATTCGCCGGATCTGTAGTGGTAATCGACGGAATAACAATAAGCAATAGTTCAGGACAAAGAGTTCTAGTTAAAAACCAGAGCAGTCAAAATCAAAACGGTATTTATTCTGTAACTAGTACTAGTGGAAATTTAGTAATAACAAGAACATCAGATGCTGATACAAACACAGGATTAGTAGCTGGATTATTCACTTTTATTCAGGCTGGAACACTTAACATTAATACAGGCTGGGTTTTAACTACAACTTCTGTAACTTTAGATACGACGTTATTAGTATTTACACAATTTTCTGGTGCAGGCGCCTTAATTTTTAATAATGGATTAGTAGCTTCAGGTTCTACAGTAGGTCTAAATACGGGATCAAGTTTACTACAAATTATAGGTTCAAATCCTGGATATTTGGAACTATCTAATAATGGTACTATAGGTTTACCTTTAATAAGTACTGTTGATTCAAATAATGTACCTTCGTATCAAAAATTAGATTTAACTTCTGCAGTAAAAAATGTATTACCTATAGCAAACGGAGGTACTGGTTCAAGTACATTTGCTAGTAATGCTGTAGTTGTTACTAATAATAATAATTCAGCGTTTACCACAACTTCTATTCCAAATTTAACAGCTGTTGCAGCAAATGGAGGTACTCTAGCTTTTCCCACTAATACTTCAAATGATACTTTAGTAGGTGGATCTACAATAGATACATTAACTAATAAATTATTAACAAATAATAACCTTTCACATCCTTATATTACAAATTTTTCAAATCCTTATAGTTTTTACACTATGGGCGGAAGTGTAGTCACTGGAGTTGGTAGTGTAGATAATTTTAGTAAAGATTTAACAGCAACATCTCAAACTTCTTCTTTTATTTCGGGTATGATAGGAGGATTAGTTGTATTTTCTACTGGACAAGAATCTATAATACAAGGATTTTCTACTTCTGCAGTGTTGGTTTTAGCTTCTAATATTTCAGCTGTACCACTTGGTACAGCTTTTATCTTATATTATGGAGGAGTACATTTTGATTCTTACTCTACTGGATCTATGAATTTATTATATGGAAATATAAACTCGTTAGTTACAGAAAACGAATCTGTGACAGGTATATTATCATTTGGTATAGGTGTAGGTACCCAAACTATATCATATAGTGCAGGAAATTTAGCTATTGCTACTACAGGTCTTGGTTCGACGATTTCAATGGATACTGCCAACTCTGCAATAAATATTGGCACTACGAGTGCTGCAGCTGTAAATATAAGTAGAACAGGACAGCAAACAACTGTAGGAGGAAATCTCGCAATATCTGGTACCGGAACATCTAGTGTTGCAGGAAATTTTTCAGTAGCTGGAGCTTCTACTCTAACAGGCGGTATTTATACAAATACTATAGTTAATTCTAATTCAGGGAATATGATGATCAGTCAAACCAGCACTACTGGCAGTCTTGTATTAAGTTCAGGTCTTAATACTACTATTGGTAGTAATGCTACAACTTCCATATCAGGACCTACTTTAACACTGAATTGTACATCAGGACCTGTAGTTCTTCTCGGTGGTACATCTCTAAAATTTGCAGGTGGAACAGGCGGAGGAAACATACTTACAAATTCGAATGGTACTCTTACTATTCCTACTATATTAGGAGCTTTAAACATAGATACACTTGTAGGTATGACAAATTCAACAACTTTAACTAATAAAACCATACCATTTATTTTTAATACTGGTACTCTGGCAATTCCTAGTAATGTAAGTACTACATTAGTTGGTGTAGACAACAGTGCAACTTTAACTAATAAAATAATAAATTCTATAAATACAAACACTGGTACTCTAACTTTTCCTAGTAATACGAATACAACTTTAGATGGTATAAATAACACAGCTACTTTAACTAATAAGACAATTCCTAGTATTATTACTACTGGTGGAGGAACTTTAACATTTCCTGTTCTAACAGGTACATCTGTACTAACTTTTCCTGCTAATATTGCTACTAGTGCAGGACAAGTGTTGACAGATGTTGCAGGTAATGGTACACTAAGTTGGCAAGGATTAACAATTCCCACAGGTACAGCACCAAATGGGTCTTTGATATATAATAATGGTGGTACATTAACAGGTAGTAGTAGTCTTTCGTATGTTAATGGTACATTAACATTGAATCCTACATCAGGATTTACTTTAGGTAGTAATTCTACTACTGGAAGTATATTAGGATCATTTATACATATAAATGATACTAGTGCTTCCTGTACAACATCTATAAGTTCTTCATCGGGTGTATCTGTAATAAATATAGGAAATTCTGCTAGTGCAGGTTCTTCGATACATTTAGGTGACAATGCAATGGGTCAAACTTTAACTATAGGAAATGGAGGTGGCTCTGCAATAGGTATAGGAAATGCACCTAGTGGGTCTACAATAACTATGGGAAATAATGCTAGTGGTACAACTAGTGTAACAGTTGGGAATTCAGGAGCAGGTTCTACTACATCTGTAATTGGGGGAAACAATTTGTATTTAAATAGTGTTTTTACTGCGTCTAATGGAAGTACAGCTATAGGAAATACAACTGGTACTCTTACATGTGTTGGAGCTCCTATAAATATAAATAATACAGTTGGAAATACAACTATAGGAAATGCAACCGGTACTCTTACATGTGCTGGAGCTGTAAATATAAATACTACAGCTGGAAATACAACTATAGGAAATGCAACTGGTACTCTTACATGTGCTGCTGGAAATACAACTATAGGAAATGCAACTGGTACTCTTACATGTGCTGGAGCTGTAAATATAAATACTACAGCTGGAAATACAACTATAGGAAATGCAACTGGTACTCTTACATGTACTGGAGCTCCTATATACTTAAATACTACTGGTAGCGGTGCTACAAATATAGGTTCTGGAACAGGAGGAGCTATATTAATTTCTTCCGGTAGTAATGTATTAAATATAAATACTGCAGGAAGTGTTACAGGAGCTATCAATATAGGAAACACATCATCAGGAGTTGTAACAATTACATCTGGTGGTTCCAGTGCGTTAAATATAAACCCGGGAACCGCTGCAACAGGAGCTATCAATATAGGAAACTCGGCTACAACTAATACGACAATATATGGACTTAGTCTAAATTTAAATACAGGGATTGCAGGATCTACTACTATAGGAAATACGGCAGGAGCTGTAGCAATTACTGGCAATCCGTTAAATATAAACCAAGGATCTGCATCAGGAAATATCAATATAGGAAATACATCTACTAATTCTATGGGTCTAAATGGTACAAGTATAAGTTTGGCTAGCGGTAGTTCTGGAATAAGTATGACTAGTGGTGCTGGTGGAATAACCCTTAAATCTCAAACAGCAGCAGGTGGTATATATTTGAATATTGGTACGACTGGTTCATACAATACAGGTATAGGAACTGGTGCAACATCAGGTACTAATACCGTGAATATAGGAGGAACTTCTGGTACAACAGGAACTCCTACTAGTACTGTTACTATAGGAGGAGCTAGTGTAGGTACTAGTAGTGTTACTATAGGAGGAACTGGTACAACAGGAACTCCTACTAGTACTGTTACTATAGGAGGAGTTATTGCAGGTACTAGTAATGTTACTATAGGAGGAACTGCTGCAGGTAACATTATTACCATAAATGGTGTTATCTTCCCCAATACAGCTCCTACAAGTGGACAAGTTTTAACTGCTACAAGTAGTACAACTTCTAGCTGGTCACCTGTCTTAGCTTCTATCCCCTTAACTTTTGTACCAGTAACAAGTCTTGGTACTCTATCTTTTCCTAATAGTAATAAATCGTTAACAGATACTCTAGTTGGCAGAAGTACATTTGATACTTTAACTAATAAAACAATTCCTAGTATCATATTGACGAATGGTGGAACTTTAACTTTCCCTACATCTACAGGAGGATCAACTATTGGAGATTTACTGTACGATTCTACAGGTATCGGAGGTATGGCATTTACTAGTAACATACAAATTGTTGATGCAGCTACATCAAAATTAAATTTAGTTGCATCTACTGGAAATCAAGTGAATATAGGACCTGCAACTGGAACAAGTACTACAAATACTATAAATATAGGACCTGCAACTGGAACTGGATCAAGTACAAATACTATAAATTTTCAGAATGGATCTACTACTAATGCTATTATTGCAGCAGGGCAAACTTTAGCATTAACTGCAAATACAGTTAATATATCACAAAATGGTACAGGTATTAGTATAGTTGGAGCTTCTGCAGGTTCTTCTATTACAGATGCATCAGGGACGTTAACTATAGCTTCCAAATCTACAATATTAAGCGCCGGTAATTCTCTATCTTTTACAGCTGGAAGTCCAGGAAGTGGTACAGTTGCTTTATCAGCTGGAACTTTAACTATATCATCTCCTTATACAATTATTCTACCTCCAACTATAGGATCTAGTGGAAATCTTTTGGGAATATCCTCCGTGATAGGATCGAATGCTTATACCTCATGGAACACTCTATTAGGAGCTACAGTTTATGGAGGAGGTACTTCTATTCAAATAGGATCTGTTGACAACACATTATCAACAAATAATACTATATATGGAATTGGAGCAGGATCTTCTAATATGTCTCAAGAAAATACTTTTATAGGTTCTGGAGCAGGCGCATCAGTAGATTCTGCAAATTGGTGGAATACATATATAGGCTACAATGCAGGTAATATAACGTCGCACTCTTCATACACCGGTCAAATTGGAAATGTTTGCGTAGGCTATAATTCATTGATTAGCGGTGCCAGTACATCGTACAGTATTGCTTTAGGATATAATTCTGTAGCCACTTCAAGTAATCAATTTATGATAGGAAGCATGGGGCAAAATATTAATAGTTTTATAGCCATCGGAGGACAGTGTAATTTAGGAGGTACAGGTCCGTCAAGTTTTAATACTGCATATTGTAAAAGTATCGCTCTTTACAATGGCGCTTTTACTGCTACGATATCTCCTAACTCAGTAACAGGAAGTTATACTCTTTATTTACCTGCAACCGTAGGTCTTGCAAATCAAGCCCTAATAAATACAACTGGTGCATCGCCTGCTACATTAGGATGGAGCTCTATACTTACAATAACAGGTACTAATATTTTATTTGGAAATTTTACTGGATCTACTTCAACTGATTCTATTTTTATAGGGGCTTCCTCTTCTGGTTCGAATACTGCTACTTTAACCAATGTGACAGGAGAAGGATACAATGTTTTAAACTCTCTTTCAGGTCTAGCATATTATGATGCAATTTTTGGAGATAAAGCATTATCTGCGTGTACAACCTGTAATTTTACTACAGCTTTAGGTTCTGGAGCAGGGACAGGATTTAATGCTAGTTGTGCTTCTAATATTTTTATAGGATATAATTCAGCAGCAGGAGTTTCTTCTACCCAAAATGCAAGAACAGGAAATAATAATATTTTAATAGGAAATCAAGTAAATACTTCACAAGCAGGTACTAATAATTGTATAATAATTGGTAGTAATCTTAATATTACAACTAATCAAGGATATCAAGGATACTCCGGATACGGTGCTTTACGTGCAGATACTAATGAAATAGTTATAGGAAACGAATTTAATACCATATTAAGAACTACAGTAGTAAATCCTACTGGTCTTTCTACTACAGGATTTCAAACTACGAATACTTTTGTATATAATACTGGTACAATAACTTCTATAACTCTATTGAAGGATAACAATGTTAGTCCATATAATACTGCCTCAGCTCCATATAATACTAATATTGCTGGAGGAGTAGGCGCTTGGTATCAAGTGGTAGGATCTGGTGTAACTTTTTCGAGAAATATGATAGGAGGTACATTGATTTTTGACGGAGGTCTTGTATTTTCTAAAATATTGGATTATATAAATTCTACAACATTGATTGTTGATTATAATTTTGGAACACCTATTACGGGAGGATCTTTTCCATATAATATTTATTACGGAAATTACTATAATATTGGCACTATCACTCAAACTACAAACATTGCTACTGTAGCAACAGGAGTATTTACAACATCTATGATAAACGGAGTTCTAGTTTACAATAATGGAACTACAGCAAATATAACTAATACAACTTCATCCACATTAACATTAGATAAAACTGTGACATATACTGGACAGTATACTATATATTATGGAGGTATTATGACAGTAGCTGGAAATGGATCTACTACTTCATCTAGTATTGTTTTTAATAATGCAACTAACAGTAATTCGTTAACATTAAGCGCTCCTACAGGAACACTGACAAATTATAATATTACTTTACCTGACGGTGCCCCAACTAGTACTGCTAACAATTCTTATCTTGTAAGTCTTACTACAGGTACTATGAGTTGGTTAGCCCCTTCAGCTTATTATTTAGGAGAATTGGCATTTGCCCTTAAAACTGCCAATTCAGTTACTACAGGTACTGCTAATATTAGTAGTACAGGATCTAACAGAACTATAACAAGCCCATCTGATGGAGATACAACTATTACAGGAGTTCCAGTTGGAACTTATGTTATTACTTATACTATACAGATGAATGCATCTGCCAGTGGCCAATCGATTTTTACATTTGTGATGTATGATACATCTGGAGATATACCACAATCAATATCATCTTATACCATGTATAGCCCTGCAGCTTCGTTTTGTCATACTTATTCTTTTTATTATAATGCTACTAATGTGATGGGAACAACATTTACTTTACCCCTTATTACCAATAGCGTAGGAGTTTTTGCGTCAGCTTTTCCTCAAACAAGTACTATACAAATATTCCAAATTATTTAAATATAATCTATTTTTCATAACTATTATAGTTATGAAATTACACTAACTGTGGTACGTATGTAAATAAAGATTTTTCATCTCTGCTTTCCTTGGTAGTTCCAAATATATATTCTGCTATAATCATTTTATCTATAAGTCTACGAAGAAAAGTTATTTCTATATTTAACTCGTCTTTTATTATAGAAATTGTAACTCCTGGATTTTGATCTATAAATTTATAGATAGTATATTCTAAAAAAGTTAAATTTGATATCTTGTCTTTGACAAGGTCAAGGCTTGAGGAAGCGATTGGCTTTGGCATTACTATAAACAAATATATTATTTAAATGATCTCTTTAAAGAGATCTTAGCTGATTTTCGAATCCTGAATTAGGTCTTGCTATAGGTCTTTTATCTCTTATAATTTTTAAACATTTATGAAACTTACTTCCTGTAGAAAATAATTTATTATTTTCTCTAAGATGTAACAAATAAAACATTACCATACTTACTGATCTACTTATCCCTGCAGCACAATGAACAAAAATTGGGCTATTCGTCTTCATAGCATTATCTATGAAATTTATAACATCTTGTTTATATTGTAAAATATCTTGATCTGGTGTATCGTCCAGAAGTACATGTTTATATGTAAAACAATCCGTATAAGGACAGGGTAATTCCTTTGCACAATTTAGTATATATTTGATATTTTTCGTGTGTAACCATACATGGTTTGACGCATCATACCAATTACCAATATATAAATTATTTATTATAAGACTCATTAAAATAAGTTTATTTATATTTAATAAAGATTAAAATATACTTTTTATAAACTTAATAAACTCTGTATTTACACCAAATAAAACATGCAAACATTGTCCTATGAAAAACAGAAGAATAAATATATACAAAATATTTACATTAGATTTTCTCATAATTTTAGTAATAAAAATTGCTAGTAAAAGAGTAAAAATCAAGTCCCAAATTGCGAAGCCAAATCTATAATGTTTATGTACTCCCTGTTCTGGAATTCCTAGAACAGAATTATATTTTTTTAAAGATTTAATACTATTACCCATTAAAATTAAACTTTATTAAAAGAATAAATATATTTAATTTAATGAATCCTATTGAAAATGAGAAGATTATTTCAGGAACCAATCTTCTATATATCCATATTGGAAATAAAATACCAGATTATCTCTATATAAATATATATCAAACTTTGTTAATTTCTTGTCGTACTCCTATTAGTGAAAAACTTACAATATATATACTTTTGAATGATAATCTTATTGAGGAATGTAAGAGTAAATTAGATTTTGATACTTCTAGACTTGCACAAATAAATCCTATCATATTTGATTTTATTCCTATATCTCAATTAGAAAATTCTTTATCTAAAGCTTACCTATCAATAATATCCAAATTTTCTGATAATTATTCGAGAGAAGAATTCTGGATAAATACTACTCTACGATTCTTCTATATTTGCCAATGTATTAAATTACGAAATATTACTAATGTATTTCATATAGAAAACGACGTTTTATTATATGAAAGTTTGGATAATATTACTAAAGAATATAACCTAACTGCTTGTACTAAACTATGTATGGTACAAGATGCAGAAAATAGAGCTGTTCCATCCATAATATTTATTCCTTCAGGACAAGAGATGAATAAGCTATTATTATTTATTAATGATTCATTAAACAAATCTGATGTATTTATTAATGATATGAATTTATTAGGAACTTATAAAGATAAATATTCTTTTAGTGTAACTCCTACAGAAGGACAAAAATATGTTTATGATGGTGCAGCTATAGGCCAATATTTAGGCGGAGGAAACTCGCCAAATATCAAACCTGGATATATTAATGAAACTTGCACATTCAAAGTTAATACTGTAAAACTGATTACTTCATTAAATAATACATCTTTGACATCAAATACGTTGAATACTATAGAAGAATATTTCACTTCAACTTCTCCTAATAATTACCAAAAGATAGTAAATTTACATATTCATTGTAAAAATTTATATAGATTTGTTAGTTGTCCGCGTATTTTATTTGAAGATATTATTTCTGGTGATAGAATTGTAAGTAAATGCGATTTTATATTCTCTACTCCTAAAATACAAGAATATCATCGTAATTTATCGAATTTTATTGATGTAAATAAAATCCTCGTAAATTGGTCTCAATCTCAACTTGGATTAACAAAAGATCTAGATATACTCAATAAATTTAAATTCTCTTCTCCAGCTCCCATAAAACTATTTATATACTCGCATATACTAGAAGAATTTATGACCAAAATATTGTATAATCTCCCAGTAAGCGAAGGAAGAAGTTATATATTATATTTGCATAATTCTGATGAGATATTTACAGAAAAATATACTAACTTAGTTCTTCCTTCATTTATAAAGAAGATATATGTTCAAAATTTAAACTATAATCTTGAGCAAAAGATAGTCCCAGATGATGTAAATAAACTTTGTTTATTACCTATAGGTATAGCCAATTCTATGTTTCCTCATGGTAATTTAGAAGAGTTATATTCTGCTATTTCTAATACATTTTATAGAGCAAAAACTAAAAATGTTTACGTCCAGGTAAATCCAGATACATATGCTTATCGTAAATTCTTTATGGAAGCTATAGGGATGAAATATATACAACTTCCTTATAGAGAATATTTAGAAGAATTATCCAAACATAGATTCTGTTTATGTATACGAGGAAATGGCGTAGATACTCATCGATTTTGGGAATGTTTATATCTAGGAGTTGTACCAATAATATTAAATAATAATAGTACAAATTGCTCTAATTTTGTTCACTATCTTAGATCGATGACGGAGTTTCCACAATTTTACGAAATAAAACACGATGATATCAAGTCTATAGCTGATGAGATAAATTTATTAAATTCGAACAATTATATAGATATTATTAAGAATAAAAATTATAATATTTTATCCTTGAATAACTACAAGGATTAAATATTTATATTTACTTTATAAATTTATAAAGTAAAAAATTGAAAATTTTATTATCTTGAGTAAATATATTTACTAATCAAATTTATAAATGTGTAAAATTTGCGATTTTAATAATTATGGAGAAACATTTCTAAATATAGAGTGTTTAGATATCAGTAACTGTCCAAATGTAACTTCTGACCAATTACACCAAATATTATATTTAAGTAAAATAAAACAATTGATAGCAGTTGATTGTCCAAAATTGACATATATAAATTTATGTGGTATAAGTAACATATTGGATACAATTGATATCCAGATTAGTAATAATATAGAAATCGTAGATGTAACAAACTGTGAATTACTGAAATATCTAAATATCTCTAATACTTCTGTAAACCGTATAGATTTAACTAAAAATATATACCTCAGACAATTACAATGTTCTACAACTAAAATAGATCACTTGGATTTATCTAAAAATATATATCTTGTAAATTTATATTGTGTATATACACACTTAGAATATTTAGATATTTCTTGTTTGACATATCTAGATAGACTCGACTGTGGTTACTGTAAAAATTTGAAGGAAATAAAGATTTATAATAAAGTATTAAATTGGATTGATTGTAGAAAGTGTCCTGTAAAAAATATAGATATATCAAACTGTCAAATTATACAATATATACTTTTAGCTAATTGTCCCATTGAATCGTTAGATATTTCAAAATGTAAATTTATAGCTCTAATTGATATATCTTATTGTAGATTTTTACTTAAAATATCAAGTACTCATCAACATACTGCGTATGACAGTTGTCCCTGGATTCCTCAAAATAAAGAATTTCCTGATAATTTACAGAATCTAATTAGAATACAAAGATGGTATAGACGTATACTAATAATTAAATACATAAAAAGTAGAGAGTTTATAGAATGGATTTATACTCCAAATAATATAGGAGGATTATTATATAAAAAACATTTACTTAATTCTCTAAAGATGTAAGAAAAGAATTTAAATAAAAAATTGAAAATTTTATTTTATTATCTTGAGTAAAAATATGATATGAATATGTACTTGTCAAAAATGAATTATTTAAATACTCCTTTATCTTCTAACCTAGATAAAATGACTTATAGTAACAATCTTTTAATAGCTATATCCTATGTAAACTCGAACATTAAAGAGTTTATGACACATACTGAGACAGACATACAAAATATAGACGAAAAAGATGCCGATAAATTAATAGAGCATTTAGAAAATATAAACAAGATACTAAAAACTATGGAATATTATTACGTTGAAAAATAACTAACTATTTGTGATATTTTTTATCACAAATAAATTGATTTATTCATATCTCTATTGTATAATTTTTAACGAATTGTATCTTTGGTGGTATTACCTAAAGACTCGATGTCAATATCGAATAGATTAAAATCGGCTAAATTCGTTCAATTTAATATATTATCTGCCAGGCAATGGACTAGGTTCTCTGTGTGTGAGATAAATAGACCAGCTAAAGGGGCAGATTTAAATAAAAATGTAGATATTTCAAATACTCCGTATGATGAAAGAATGGGAGCACTGGATAATGGTAAAATATGTCTTACTTGCAATTATGACAATATATCTTGTCCAGGTCACTTTGGTCATATAGTGTTAGTCAAGGAGATGTTTAATGCTAAATTTTTCTACTATTGTTTCTCTATACTAAAATGTATATGTATATTCTGTGGCTCGCCAAGAATAACTAGAGAACAAGCTGAATTGAATGGTTATTTAGAGTTTTTTGGCCAAGAAAGATTAACTAAATTTGTAAAGAAATGCGAAAATAAATCAAAGAGAAAATTCTGTTTAAATCCAGAGTGTCAGAAAGAACTATACAACTTCGAGATAAACAAGAAGACAAATATGGATATATTATATTCTAGTTCTACTTCAAAACAAGCCTGTTTTTCTGCTCGGGATGTTTATAATTCATTTATTAAAGTAAATAATGATACTCAAGATTTACTAGGATTTAATAATAATTTATCAGATAACAAGATTTTCAGAGACAAAAAGTATATTCAAGACGACGATAGATATCATGTTCACCAGATAAAGATTGAGGATTTAATTTACTCTATTTTACCTGTAATTCCTCCTAGAGACAGACCTTGGGTGTATAGAGATGGTGAGAAATTCGACGATGATATTACCGATAAAATAAATTCTATAGTGAAAATTAATGAGAGATTAAAAGATTTAGAAAACCCTAATAAAGTAGAGACCACTTCAAAGAAGAAAAAATTAACTGAAATTGATAAGAAAAAGCTAGAAGCAGAATTACAAGCTCATATATGGACAATGACTGATAATACAAATGAATCTTCCAAGCTTTCTAATGGAGGTAGACCATTGAAATCTTTTGTAGATAGAATAGAAGGAAAAGCAGGAAGAGCCCAAGCAAACGTTGTAGCAAAACGTACAGACTTTTCAGCTAGAGCTGTAATAGCCGGTGGTGGCAAACTCATAAAGGCAGGTTGGATAGGCGTATCTGAGAAAATTTGTAAAAACCAAACTAAGAAAATAAGAGTAAATAAAAAGAATAAAAAGAAGGTACAAAAGATAGTAGATAAAGGATTTGCAAATTATATAATCCGAGAGGTGGAAAAAGATGGAGAATATACTCAAATTACAATCAATCTTAAACAAGCCACTAAAAACTATACTAAAAAATACGAGATATTAGATGGTGATATTGTAGAGAGACAATTAATAACTGGAGATTATTTAATAGATAATAGACAACCCTCTATAAGAATAGAATCTATGATAGGTTGTAGAATTGTAAGAATACCAGATAATATTATTAGATTACCTCTGTGTATGACTAAGCCGTTAAACGCTGATTTTGATGGTAGAATTCATTGCTGTCAACAGTTGGATGCTTTTTAGGTTAGATTCTATACCTAATTAGATAAACATTGTAAAGAATCTTTTACTAGTAAATTTACTAGTAAATATATAACCAGCTAGTTTAATTTAAATATTAATTATATAATCATATGATGGATATACATATTAGAAGCGATATTTATTTAATAAGATGTACAGAAACACAAAAAATATACATAGGACAAACTCAGACTCATACTATGCAAGGTGGTAAATATAGACCATTTGGTTATATGCGTAGATGGAAAGCTCATACAGGAGAAGCTATAAATAATACTAAGAAAAAACAATGCAAGGCTTTAAATAATGCTATAAGAAAATATGGAATAGAAAAATTTAAAGTTAAATTATTGCGTACTTGTGATTTAGATCTCTCTAATTTTTTTGAGAAATTTTTTATCGCAAAATACAAAAGTATAGCTCCCGGAGGATATAATCTTACATATGGAGGAAAAACAGCTTTAGTACCTAAATCTATAGAAAAAATATCTAAAACTGTAACAGAAATATGGAAAGATCCCAAAATGAGAGAAATGTATTCTGACGCACAAATTGTTAAGAATGACAGAGTTAAATTCGAAAAATATAAATTACTTAATATTAATAAAATAATAATCAAGAAAGCTTATTTTTCTAATAAAGATAAGTATGGTATTAAATGTTTTTTATATTCTGATAAAAAGAAGTATATATCTGATTTTTGTGGTAAATTAGGCTCCCTAGAGAGTTTTATAGAGAGATCATCTAATGTGTGTAAACAAATATGTGAAAATATAATAATTGAATATTAAGCAACACTTCCAAATTGCGGGAAGTCCCTTAAAACTTTTACTACCGTCTCAAGAGAGTAATCTCTTGTAGTACACCAGGGTAATGACCTCGGGTATCTTGTTCAAATACAAGGCGTGTTTTAGACATGTGGTAAAAACGTAAAAGATTGGGTAATCCGCAGCCAAGCTTCCTCTTAGAGATACCTCTAGAGGTCGAAGGTTCAGAGACTAAACGGTTGTGGGGAGTTATATTTGAAAGATATACTTCCTTAAGATATAGTCCACCCTTTAAGGAAACTTGAAGGAATTTTCGGATGAAAATAATTTACATAATATACAATCTGTATTGGGAATTTTAGAAGTAATGTATCAAATGGCTTTTAGATTTAAAATAGTAAGCGCTCAGAGTAATAGACCTGTTGTAGGTATTATACAAGATTCTATAATTGCAATGTATTTACTTACATACTTTAATACTATGGTTACATATGCTATTTTTATGCTATGTATTACAGAGATCGAATTGGAGAACAAAATAGCTAGTCTTTTACAGAGAGCTTATAAATATTATCCTGACTATATAAAATACGATAAATCTACTGATGTATACTACATTGAAAAAGATGCTGAAATTCCTGGTAAAATTTTAGCATCTATTGTATTTCCTGAAGATTTATTCTATACTAGATCTAGTAAAATAAATGAGAATTTACCTTTTGTAAAGATAGAGAATGGTATTGTATTACCAGATAGTGCACCTTTAACAAGTGAATCCTTGGGTCCTAAAAACAATTCTATTATCCATGTTTTATGGATAGATTATAGTCCTAGTATATGCGAACAATTCCTAACAAATGTAGAACAATTATCCTACAGATTTCTTCCTATTCATGGTTTTAGTTGTGGAATTTCTGACTATATAAATACTTCAAAAACTAGTATCAAAGTTGCTTATGAAAAAACACTAGCAAGATGTAGAGAAATTTCTCTACTAAATAAAGACCCTATTTCAAAAGAAAAGATGATTAATACTGAATTGAATAATATGATTATGACTACAGATGCGCATAAACATATGAATAAAGGAGAATATAACGCTCTAACAATAATGAGAGAAGCTGGAGCTAAAGGTAGCACTATAAATTCTATACAAATATCTTCGTTTGTAGGTCAACAAAATATAGAAGGAAAAAGATTACCAATGATGCTAACAAATAATACAAGATATTTACCTTGTTTTAAACCTGGAGATACTAATCCAAAAGCTAGAGGATTTATTATAAATAGTTATTTACATGGGCTAGATCCTGTAGAACAATTTGCAGATGCTGATGGTGGTAGAAGAGGAATTATGGATACAGCTATAAAATCTGCAGATATAGGTTATTTATCTAAAAAGATTGGTAAAAAGCTAGAAGATCATGTTTATCAATTGGATGGTACTGTAAGATCTGCTGATGGAAATATAGTACAATTTTTGTACGGAGGAGATGGAATGAATGGTAAAAATGTTTTTGACGTACCTTTACTACAGAAGAATTTAACATTTGTAAATTTGATGAGATTAGCGCAGAAATACTCGTGTAATTCAGATAAAAAAACATTGCGTAAATTAACAGATCAAGAGATTGAAATGTTTTTATCCTTTATCATTGTAGGAGATGTAAATATCCAGACAGATGTAACTGCAGTTGCAGCAGATAATATTAAAAATAATTTAAGAAAAATGTTTGAGATAACAAAAATAGATCCAAAGAAAATACCTATCTTTTGCAAGGATGTTCATGAAATATTTCAAAGGGCTAAAAATGAATATGGAGAAGCTGTAGGATCTATAGCAGAAGATTCGATAGGAGAATCTACTGCGCAACTTACTATGAATACATTCCATTCTTCTGGTATGTCTGCAAAGGATGTCACTATGGGAATACCTAGAATGAATGAAATCTTAAATGTCACTAAGAATCCTATCAATCCATCTTGTACAATTTATATGAATGATAAATATATACAAAAAAGACTAGTAAAAATTAAAGAAATTTCTTCTATCGAAAACGATAAACAAAAAGATCAAACACTTTTATTAAAGAAAGAATGTCTAGAAAGAATGAGATTGAAAAGCGGTCAATTTGAAATAGTTTATATCGGAGATGTACTCAAGAAAGCTAATCTTTATTATTGTAAGAAGGATAATGTAGAACAAACACCGATTACATTTATTAAATACAAGGAATATAAATCTAGTTGGTGGTATAGACTTTATAGAGATTTTTTTATTACTGATATACAAGACGATTTTATACAACCTGAACAATGGGTAGTTCAATTAGAATTTAATGTAGAATTACTCTATCAAAAAAACATAGATTTAAAAACTATCTGCTCTGTAATATCAGAGTTGTATAATAATAAATTTAGTTGCGTTCCTTCTCCATTAAATTTAGGAATAATTCAAATAAATACTAAATTCTCAGAGATGGGAGAGTATGTACAGAATAATCTTACTACAGATTTAAAAAGCTCTAAATACTCCTTGTATACTCCTAAAAACATGACATTCTTTATTGCTAGGGATGTAATTATACCAATGTTTAAAAAGATAATTATTAAAGGAATATCTAAAATTTCCAAAGTAAATATTAGAGAAATAGATACTACAGGTGAATGGGTATTTGATACCAAAGGTACTAATTTACAAGATATACTGTGTGTTAAAGGAGTAGATACAACTAAAACTATCAGTAACGATTTATGGGAGAATTTAGAAACATTGGGAATAGAGGCCAGTTCAGCCTGGTGTAAGGATGAGATGAAGAGTGTATTAAGTTTTGACGGAACATATGTAGACAAAAGACACTATCATTTACTGATAGACGATATGAGTTCATCTGGAACATTTACTGGAGTAAACGAACATGGAATAAGTAGAGATATAGGTCCATTTGGCAAGGGAATGTTTGAGAAATCCACAGATAATTTTACTAAAGCTGCTATATTTACAGAAGCTGATTTCTTGAAGGGATTGTCTGGTTGTATTACAATGGGATTTCCTCCAAATTTAGGAACAGGGTGTGTTACAGTAAAACCTAGAGTATTTAATTGATAACCTTTACTTCATACAATTGTATGAAGTAATATTTCTTAAATTAACACTAAATGCTTGGAATCTTTCCCTATTCCTATACATACTCCGTTGATATTATAGTATTCATTCTTTTTTATATCTAGTGTTCTATTTACTTCGATTATTAATCTTCCCATAGAGTTTTCAAAGTTTAGTTTTCTATCGTAATAATCCACAAATAAATCGTTTTTCAAAGTCCCTATTTTAGTAGGATTTATAGATTCGAATGTTATTGATTTTATTTTTAATTCTTTACTAGTTCCATCAGAATATTTTATAGTTTTAAACCATTTTATTAGTATCAATAAAGCCTTAATATCAGAATAGTTATAATAAATATCATAATTTTCTACTACATTTATAGGAAGAGTTGGATTTATATTTTCTTGTAAATATCTAACTATATCATCTGATTTAGGTCTTGTCTCCTTATCTTCATCGAAACAATCTGATATAATATTTCCTAACATTTTTCCCTCATCAGAATCGTCTAATATTAATTTAGGCATTATCCAGTATGAGTTCTTGTTCTTATTTTGCATTTTATCTAGTATATAATATTCTTTACCATATGCTCCTACTTTTGACATTAAATCGTAAAATGTTAAAGCTAACGCCCATACATCGTGAGCTTTAGAATCTTCTGGAGTTAGATTTTCTCCGATAAAAAGCTCTGGAGGTTCATATATAGGAGTCCCGTAATTTCCAGTACATTTAGGCTTTTTATTTTTAGTATAACAGGCAAAGCCAAGATCTACTAAGACAAGTCTTCCTTTAGAAGTATACATAATATTTGCTGGTTTAATATCCCTATGAGCTATATCATAAGAATGCATGTAAGCTAAAGCAGAGAATAAATGCATCATCATCTTTTTCAATTCTACTAGTGTAGGTCTAGTGATCTGATTTGTTATATATTTTTGCAGTTCTATTCCCTCTATTAAATCCATTATCAATACATACTGATTTTTACTAGAATCTTTGTACAATCCTCTATAACAAACTATCCCAGGATGACATTGAGGAGAAGTAGAGATATCTCTTAAAATCTTAATCTCGTTTATTAAATCGTTCAAAGTGTGTTGGTCTATAGTATGCATTAATTTAATAGCAACTTTTTCTCCATTCTCATCTTGAGCTTCCCATACAGATCCGAAAGCTCCTTTTCCTAATTCTTTAATAAAACTATAGGAATTCAAATCGATTGTTTTAATATGATATTCTTCAGTAACATTTTCTATAGGTATATTGTCTCTATTTATAGTACTTTTTCTATATAAATCTGATTTACTATTTTTTTTAGAATTAGTAGCACCCATTAATAATTAAACAGTAAATAAATTTACAATTATATTAATAATATGGATAAATTATGCAGCGTAGCTGGAGAATGTATAAATTTCACATCTAAAATAGTGAAAGAATACGCCGATTTTATACCTATATTAGGACAAGTTGCCAGTGGAGTTTCCAAAGTAAATACAAATAGATTAAATTTTGGTATGCTTTTAAAAGAAGCAGCTTATGCTAATAATTTACTAAATACGTTCTCTGAAATGATAGCTTATATGGATATCATAGAAGAAGAAACAGGTATAAAAATTTGTTCATTAGATACAGCTAAAAAGTTTAAAATAGATTTTACTGAATTATTATCGTATTATCAGTTAGATTTTATAAATAAAACTCAACAAATGTTAACTCCTGAATGGTATAGAGTAGAATTACAATCTAAATTATCTTTTCTTGTAAATATTACAACTATGGTACAAACAGAAGCTTTTAGAGTACAATCAAACTATGAAAGAATAAAGTCTATAAAAGATAGTAAAGTTAGAAAAATAGAAATGACAAAATTAATTAGCAATTTTACTTGTTCGGTGATTAATTAAAAATTGAAAAATTTCGTTATATAATATGAAGTAAATAATTATCTATACAACATGTGTATAATTTGTACTGGAGAAATTTATAAACAAAATCTAAATATTTTGACTTTGTTAGATGTTTCGTCTTGTCCAAACTTAACTTCAGAGAAATTACAAGAGATTTTAATTCAATGTAAAAACTTAGAAACATTATGGTGTAATGATTGTACATCTTTAACTAGTCTAGATTTACGAAATAATCTAAACTTGACACTATTAGGATGTTCTTCTTGTACATCTTTAACTAGTCTAGATTTACGAAGTAATATAAACTTGGTATCATTAGGATGTTCTTCTTGTACATCTTTAACTAGTCTGGATTTACGAAATAATAAAAACTTGACAATGTTAGTGTGTTATTATTGCAGATCTTTAATTAGTCTAAAAGACTACAACGGTTATATAAATTGTTCTAATTGTCCTTGGATTTCTCAAAATAAAGAATTTCTTAATAATTTACAGGGATTAATTAAATTACAAAGATGGTATAGAAGGATAGTATTAATTAAATATATGAAAAGTCAAGAATTTGTAGAATGGATTTATAATCCTAGTAATATTGGCGGAAAATCTTATAAGAAATCCCTCGAGGGATTTCTTATAAGATCCATCTAAAGATTTTGAAAAAGATAATAAAAATTGAAAAATTACATCATATAATTATATGATGTAATATATTGTCAAGTAAAATGAATATTCATCCTAACCTTACAAGTTCTATAGTAAATTCATGTTTAAATTCTCTAGAGGAATCTATTAGGGAAGGAATAAAGCTTCATCTGAAAGGATTGGCTAAACATATATCTATGGTGACATCTCTAGATTTAAAAAGCGTCCAAGCTGCTATAGAGGGATACTCAGGATCAGAGAATACTTTTGTACAAGTAAAAAAGAAATTCGAATTACCAGAGAAAAAACATAAAGAAACAAAATTAGATATAAAAGATGGAGAGATTTGTATAGTAAAGAATTACTCTGATAAATGTCACGCTGTCTTTGGAGATACAAAGAAGATAAAAGATGACATACTTAAACCCGCGAAATGTAAGTATAATAATTATTTAGAATTTGGACCTGGTTGGATAGTAGTTTTTGCAGAATACAATAATCTTGTTAAAACTTTAAAAGATAAAAAAATCAAGTATATTGAAAAGAATAGAGATGAGATACCTAAGGAAGAGAGCGAAAAATATACTGGCGAAGATAAGGAAGTTGAAGATGATATTTCTGAAGTAAAAGAAAAGGCCAAATCTACAAAGAAAAAGAAAGAAACTCCTATTGTAGAAGAAATTGTATCACAAAAGAAACTAAAACTTAAAAAGAATAAATGGGGTAATTACGAAGATGTAGATACAACTTGTATTTTTGAGAAGAATCCGCAAGGAAAGTTTTGGGTGTGTGGTTATCAAGATCACAAGAGTGGAAAAGTTAAAAAAATCACAGAAGATATTATGAATATAATAACTGAAAAAGAATGGAAATTTAATGAGGAATGTATGAAATAAAATTGAAATTTTACTTCATCTTTTATGAAGTAAATAATTATTATTTATACAACATGTGTATAATTTGTACTGGAGAAATTTATAAACAAAATCTCGATACTTTACAAGTATTAAATGTATCAGATTGTGAAAGCTTAACCTCTGAGAAATTGCAAGAAGTTTTAATTCAATGCAAAAACTTAGAAACATTATATTGTTATAATTGTACATCTTTAACTAGTCTAGATTTACCAAAAGGATACCGCGGTAATATAGATTGTTCTAAACGCCCTTGGATTACTCAAAATAAAGAATTCTCTAGTAATTTACAGAGATTAATTAAAATACAAAAATGGTATAGAAAGTTACTAATAATTAAATATATGAAAAGTCAAGAGTTTATAGTGGATATACTCTCCGACTAATATTGGAGGACGTTTATACAAGAAATGGTTACTTAAAAATTTAAAATAATAAAATTGAAACTTTACTTCATCGTTTGATGAAGTAAGCAAAGATATTGACACAGTCAAGACCAAGTCTTTAGACTCGATGTGTATAATTTGTACTGGAGAAATTGATGATGAAAATCTCTATACTTTGACAGAGTTAAATGTTTCATTTTGTCGAAACTTAACTTCAGAGAAATTACAAGAGATTTTAGATCAATGTAAAAACTTAAAAACATTACGGTGTAATGATTGTACGTCTTTAACTAGACTAGATTTGAGAAATAATAAATACTTAAAAACATTAGGGTGTTGTTATTGTACATCTTTAACTAGACTAGATTTACGAAATAATATAAACTTAGTAACATTAGTATGTTATAATTGTACATTTTTAACTAATCTAGATTTACGGAATGATAAATATTATCAGTATATAAATTATTCTAAATGTCCTTGGATTTCTCAAAATGAATACTTCTCTAATAATTTACAGAGATTAATTAAGCTACAAAGATGGTATAGAAAACTACTATTAATTAAATATATGAAATCTAAACAGTTTATAGAATGGATTTATAATCCTAATAATATTGGCGGACGTTTGTATAAATTTAAATTATTAAAAGAATTTACTATATAAAACTTATGGTAGTATCATTTTCGGATATATTTTCTTCGTCAGATGTATCTTCTCCGCATTTAGGATCATGACCTATAATTACTCTATATTTAGTACCTATTAATTTTATATAATATTCACATTTACAATTTCCACATATAAATGTGCTGCAGGAATTATCACATATTATATCATTTGTATAAAACTGTTTACACTCTGGACATGCAGACATTATATGAACTTTGTATATTTTTAGATAAATTTACTTTATATAAATAACAAAATATAAAGTAATAATAATGGACGATATTTTTAGTGATATCAAAATAGAAAGTTTTATACCTAGTTATCCATCATTAGAGGATGAACAATTTTCTTATGAAATTGCTAGAAGAAAAGAATTCTCAGATAACAAGATGGGAAGAATAGAAGAGGTTATAAAAGGAGAGCTATTAACTCAACAAAATCTTGTATCAAGATTTCTAGCAGGTTATACAGAATATACTTCTTTATATTTAAATGACGCTCCCGGTACTGGTAAAACATTGACAGCTATTTCAGTAGAAGAATTACTAAAAGTTGTAGATGAAAATCATCAATGTTTATTTATAGTTCCTAATGATATTCTAGCTGATAATGTTAGACAAGAGATTATGAGACATTTTCCTGAAGAATATGAAGTTAAATACACTCGCAAAGAACTAGAAGCTGGAGTAAATATTAGCAAAGATGCTATGAAACGTAGAATCAATAAAACTGTAGCTAGATTCTTTGAAATTGTTAATATGGAAACATTTCTTTCAGATATAGATAAATATTCCGAAGAAAAGAAAAAAAGTCTTTACTCTAACAGATTTATAGTATTAGATGAAGCTCATAAATTAAAACCACAATCTGGTACAAAAGATAGCAATTACGACAAAATGCATAGATTTTTACATTTAGTAGAAAATTGTAAAATTATGCCTATGAGTGCCACTATAATTTGGGATAGATCTTACGAGTGGGCTTCACAGATGAATTTTGTTTTACCTCTAGATTCTCAATTACCTACAGGAAATAAATTTCTAAAAGAATATTTCAATGATGGTATTTTAATACCGGAAAAAGAAGACGAATTAGTACAAATTGTAAAGGGTAGAATTTCAGTATTAAGACCTATGATTACAAATGCTAGGAGAAATACTCAAGGACAAGTTAAACCATACACAAAGTACACTAAGATTTATACTGACAAAATGAGCAAATTTCAAACTAAAATAGCTAAAGAAGCTAAAGAGATTGTAGAGAAAGTAGAAATTACTCAAAAAGGTAAGATTATACAGAAGGATATAAAAGGAGGAAGTATTTACAATTACGCCATTCATTCTTCTAATTTTGTTTTTCCAGATGGTACTTATGGTCAAAAGGGATTTGAAAAACATTGTGTTCGTAAAGTACAAAAGAGAAGAATAGTAAAAGGGAAGGAGGAAAAATATACAATAGATGAGTATAAATTAGATAAAGAAACTAGAGATGCTGTAATAGACGATTTAGGTAAATTATCTTCTAAATTTGACAGCATCATTAAAGATATACTAGACCATCCTGACGAATGCTTCTTTGTTTATTGCGAACAAGTGACAGGTAGTGGAGCTATTTTATTCGGCTTAGTTCTAGAAGCAAAAACTAAATTCACACAAGCAAAAACAAAGATTAGTTCTTCTACACATCAACCTGCAAAAAGATTTGCAATTTTGACTAATAAAACTACAGATTCAAATATGATTACAAATATAAAAGAAGGATTCAATGAACCTGCTAATAAATATGGAAAATATATTCAAGGTATTATTGGCAGTGAAGTTATACAGTTGGGAGTTAGTTTTAATTTTATAAGGAGATTTCATAGTTTATCTGTATCTTGGAATATATCTGGTCTAGATCAGGCTCTATATCGTATCTTACGTCTTTTAGCATATATTTTATTCGACGAACACGAAAGGGAAGTTTATATATTCTTTCATGCTGCAGTTTACAATGAAGATTTTAATAAAAGAGATTTACCTATCGATATTTATATCTATAGAACTGCAGAAGATAAAGAATATGAAAACGCGCAACTTTACAGAATATCAAAAATAGCAGATCCTTTTTGTGCTTTATCCTACAAGAGAAATGTTTTACCTGAAGATGAAGAAGGTAGTAGAGATTGTAACTATAGAGAATGTAATTATGAATGCTTGGGATTTGAGCCTACATCAAAAGAAGGACCAGTATGGGATTATGATGTAGAAAATTCTGATATAATACACGATAATTATAATTTATTTTATAGTGAAAAAGAAATAAACGAGATAGTGAAAAAGATTATAGAATTGTTTCATAATCATTTCTCTCTAGAAGTATATACTATGTTTACTTTATTAGATATCGAATCAACTGAACTGATGTTTCAAGCACTAAACTATATTATTAATAATAAAATTATAATAAGAAATAGATATGGATTTATCTCTTATTTAAAAGAACAAAGCGATATTTATTTTCTTGATAAAAATGTATCTGCGTGTCCTAGTTATGCTTCCTGCGAGTACGTTATTAACCCTTTGATAGTAGAAAAAACGTTATTAGAAGATTTAGTAGATATTGATACATTTAAAAAGGATAAAGATTTAATAAAAACATTCTGTAAAAATCACAAAGAAGAAGATTTTAATAATCTTTCTTATAAAACACAGATTGTTTTGACTGAAAATGTTTACGAGATGATCAAGAATAAAACTAAACCAAAAGATTTAAAGAAGCTAGCTACTGTAAATGAAATAATTCGAATAATGGATTCTAATATTTATAAATTTGAAGATGAAAATGTTCATACTATGTATGCTAGAGAGTTTACTGGTTTATCTTATACTGTCAGTTCTCAGAATATTACTAGTAAAAACAAAATAAGAATTCTCTCTATGAACGAAGATGGAATATATAGATGGAAATTTATAGGGGAAAACAAAGAACAAGAATATTTAGATAAAATTAAGAAAACAGGTAAAAAGAAAGAGAAAATAGGCTTTGAAAATAATCCTTATGGAATTTATGGTACAATTTCTAGTAAAGATAAGAAGTTCAGATTAGTGATAAAAGTAGAGAAAGGACAGGCAAGAAAAACTGGTAAAGTTTGCTCTAGCTTCGAATTAAAAGAAATTATTAGTATATTTCTGCTAATAAATTATTTTGGAGAACAAATAGGTGGAGATCCTTCGTTAGATAAAGACAAAATAATAGATAAACTTAGAAAATCAAAAGTAGTGAATAAAACTAGAGAAGAATTAAACGAATTTGACGAGGAAGATTTAAGAAAGATTTTATCTTTAGTAGGAAAACAACAAACTGATCTTTGTGAGATACTACAAAAGTGGTTTCAAGACAACGGTTTATTGTTCGAGCAATAATACTGCAATTACTTCATCGATTGTAATGAAGTAAGTATAATATAATTTAAAGAAAATATTTTATTTATATTTACTAATGTCTCAACATCGTGGTATCAAAGCCTTTAGCGATTCTAATGTGACTAGTATACTCTGCGATAAAAATATACAATTAAACGGAGATTTAATTCTAACAAAAGGACAGGTTGCAAGATATTATTTTGCTTGCGATCTTACTGGAGGAAATTCAACTATAGCAGATGGTGCTACAATCTACATTCCAACATATTCTACTGTTAGAGCTAGTATAAATAATACATATGCAAATAATTATGTTACTCTACCTATGGGTACTTATAAATATAGTTATAGTTTAATTTTTGGAGCTACAACGTTCGGATCTATTCAAACCTATCTTGCTGATGTTAAAAATCTTACAACTGCTACTAATTTTACAAACGGTATTTCAATCGTAAGTAATAGTACTATTAATAGTATTAGTACTTTGACGTATTTTTTCTATTTTACTATAACAAATATTAATAATATTAGCCTGCCCCGTATCATTGGAACATCAAATACTATAACCGACCTTTGGACTTTAGTTAACGGTTCTGTAGAAATAGAATCTATATAATTATTTTATTTATATATTTTAATGAGTAGCTTACTTGAAAATACAATTAAGCCTGAAGAGATAGAACTAAAAGAATCGAAAGATTACGATATTTCTATATTAAACAAGAGAACAAACGTCGTTACAACTATCCCGTTGAGTGCAGTAATACATACCAATCAATGTCATGGTTCGTATCTAGCTACCTTAAATAGTCTTTTGTTTTACAAGTTTTATGGAGAAACAAATATATACAACATAGTAGTAAATAAGGACAATATAGTAGATATATCTCTGTATCTTTGTAGGTATATGGGATATGATAAATTGATGGTGCTTACTTTACTATCAAAAATGATAAAATAGTTTCATCTACAATTGTAGATGAAAAACAAATAATAATTATTCTAAACATAGATAAAGTTTATCACTCTATGTATTGTAACTTTCCACATCAATCACATTCTGTCGTCACAGTCTTTACATATATTTGATTTAGATAGAGACAATTTGTACAATTTACAATTCGAACAGCAAGATATATTCTTAAATGTTTTACTCGATATATTTACATCCACATCTCCTATAGCTTTTATAGTTAATTTCTTTAATTGTTCTAGAGTAAGATCGAATGTTATATCCGCAGAATCATGTTTAGTTTTTATAGAATGATTTGATGAAACTTTATTAATATTATTTTTGTACCATTCTTTAGTATATTTGATAATAGAATTTTTAATTATTATTCTAAAGGATTGAACTAAATCTAAATTTCTTTTTTTTCTTAATCCGTCACAATATTCCTGATAGCAATCGCTGATAAAATTACAATCGTCTTTTGTGCCATTAACTTTTAGCATCTCAGATATTAAAAATATTGTATTTTGTTTAGAATGAAGTATGTTTATGTCCATATCATTTTCTTCTATATATTTCTCTAATAAACTATTATTATCTTCATCTACAGCTCTCTTGGATATTTCCTTTAAATTTTCAATCATTTTGCTGTTTATATAAATACGACATAATTCTAATTCAGATTCTGTTGTTTTCTTTTTTATAATTTTACTTATGAAACTGACTGATAAATTTAAACATCGAAATATATATGGATTAATTATACTATTATTAATAGACATATTTGTAGGTAATTATTTGAAGAAATATAAATAAATATTTATTTATATTTCTAGGGGTAAATAAATTACTTCATAAAAGATGAAGTAAAATTTCAATTTATTATAAATTCTTTTAATAGTTTAAGTTTATGACATTTACCACCCATATTATTAGGATTATAAAACCATTCTACAAATTGCTTAGATTTCATGTATTTAATTATTAGTAGCCTTCTATACCATTTTTGTATTCTAATTAATCTCTGTAAATTGCTAGAAAAATTTTTATTTTGAGTAATCCAAGGACATTTAGAGTAATTTATATTACCGTGGTATCCTTTTGGTAAATCTAGACTAGTTAAAGATGTACAAGAATAACATCCTAACAGCGTTAAGTTTATATTATTTCGCAAATCTATACTAGTTAAAGATATACAAAAATGACACTGTAATTCTATTAAATTTATATTATTTCGTAAATCCATACTAGTTAAAGATGTACAATTATTACACCGTAATTTCGTTAAGTTTTTATTACTCCATAAATTTAGACTAATTAAAGATGTACAACAAGAACAATCTAATATTGCAAAGAATGTACAAACTTTGCATGTGACTTCTTCGGAGCTATTCCGTAAATTTATACTAATTAAAGATGTACAGGAAAAACACTGTAATGTTGTTAAATTTATATTACTTCGTAAATCTAGACTAATTAAAGACGTACAGGAAGAACAATATAATTTTGTCAAGTTTATATTATTTCGTAAATCTAGACTAGTTAAAGATGTACAAGAGAAACACTCTAATTGTATTAAATTTATATTATTTCGTAAATCTAGACTAGTTAAAGATGTACAATAAGAACAATCTAATACTATTAAGTTTTTACATTGAATTAAAACTTCTTGCAATTTCTTAGAGGTTAAATTTTGACAACATGACACATTCAATATCTTTTTGTTCTTGTAAGGATTATAAAATTTGAACCATAAAGATTTTGAATTTTCGCATACTATACACATGATTGAAGTTCATATAATATTTCTCTATAAAAATAATTTCAATTTTTTATACTATAAATAATAAAGTATAAAATATATTAAAAATTGAAAGATAAATTATAGTTATTTATTTAAATTAAAAAGTTAAAATATAAAACAAACCTTTGATTCTATTTTAGGATAAATTGTTTATAATATAACTTTAATACACTCAAAGAGGTATGTCTACAAAGAAAAAATATAAAAGTTTGACTACAGATTCAGAGACAAATTTAAGAACTGTAATATTTAAAGCTTCATACTGGGCTTATGAAGAATCAGAAGATGATAAGCTCGTATTTTATATTGGTGGTTTAACTAGAGAAGAAAAGACTGTATTGATAAGAGTCGATAATTTTACACCATTTATCTATTTAGAATTACCTAGAAGAAAAAAATGGGACAAAAAGAAGTGTAAGATACTGTTTGATTATTTTACAAAGGCGATGAACTCTAATGCTCCCATACATTATTCTTTATATAAAAGATTCTTACATTTACACAAGAAACCTATTCTTTCAATGTTGTTATTATTTACTACAGAAAAAGCAACTAAATCATTTGCTAATTTCTTTCGTAGAAAAATTACAGTAGAAAATATTGGATCTTTTTCTCAAAACGAATTCAAGGTTCACGAACATAATATAGATCCTATTATTAAATACTGTACTACAAAGAATATATTATTGGCTGGCTGGTTAGAAGCTAAAGAATACATACCTGAAGAAGAGGATGGCCTGGACGAAGATGAGAGAAAATTTACAACAGCAGATATAGATATGTTTTGTGATAGAAACGATATACGAGCAATTACTGATATTCCAGATAGTGTAATTGTAAGACATAAGTATATGGCATTTGATGGTGAAATGTACTCAATGAATAAAAACTCTAAATTACCAGATCCGAAAGAACCACAAAATGTCATATTTCATATAGGAACAGTTTGTGGAAGAATAGGCTGTAAAAAAGAGGAGAGAACTAAATTTTTATTTACTTTATTTGATTGTAATCCTATAGATAATACAAAGATTATTAAATGTAAATCAGAATCAGATTTAATCATAAAATTTGCCAAACATGTTAGAGATAAAGATCCAGATTTAATACCAGAGTATAACGGACTTAAATTCGATTGGAATTACATTTTAGAAAGATGTGAATTATTAGGTATATTTACAGAGGTGGCTAGTTTACTAGGAAGAATTATAGGTAAAAAAGCGTTGGTAAAAAAGATAAATTGGTCTAGTAAAGCATACGGAGAACAATCGTTTAGATACTTTGATATTCATGGAAGAATTCATGTAGATGTATTGATAGAGATTGAAAGAAGTTACAAACTTCCATTATACGGTTTGAATCCAGTATCTGAACATTTCTTGGGATCTAAAAAAGATGATATAACTCCCTATCAATTATTTATGTTTTATGATATAGTTTTTATTGTAGGAGAAATGTTGAGTATGAATTTTAGACAAAAAACCGGTGTATTTACAAAGACTTTAACTAAAGTAGAATTACTAGAAGTTAGAGAAAAATTACGAGAATTAATGCCTATTCGTAAATGTACTGGACCTGCCCTAGAATTAAGAAAAAGATTTATGAGAGCAAAAACACAAAAAGAATACATACATTTAGTATTGGAGTGTTTTCAATTAACTGGTAAATATTGTATTCAAGATACAGATCTTACTATAGATTTAGTAGAAAAATTATCTTTAATTCCTTCTATGGAAGAGATGACAAATGTAGTTCATATACCCATGTCGTATTTGCACACTAGAGGACAACAGATTAAAGTTTTATCGCAAGTTTATAGAGAAGCTGTAAAGGAAGATATAATTATAAAATACAATGATAAAGGCAATAAAGTAAGAACAATAGATGATAAATATCAAGGTGCTACAGTTATAGAGGCAAATGCAGGAGATTATAAAAATGTAGGTTGTACAGATTTTGCTTCGCTATATCCTACTATTATTATTACATTTAATATCTCTTATGATTCACTCATAGAAGACAACGATCCAATTCCAGATTCGGAGTGTAATGTTCTATGTTTTAGCGACCATGTAGGATGCGGTCATGATCCTAAGAAAAGGAAGCGAAAAAAAGAAGATATTATGTGCAGAGAGAATAAGTTTAGATTTAGAAAGGTTAAGTTTAATTTAGATGGAACTTTTGAAGGGGAGGGATTACTTCCTAGAATAGAGAGAAATTTATTGGCTGCTAGAAAAGTAGCAAAAAAAGAGATGAATAAGTTTCAAGCTAGATACGATATGCATAGAGGAAAAGCTACAGAAGACGAGATTAAAGATTATAAAAAATGGGGGTATGAAATTATAGAGAAGGGATCTTTATCTGAAAAAGAGGTATTTATACTAGTAGTTTGTATAACAACTTTAAATGCTCGTCAATTATCACTAAAAATCAGTGCAAATTCTGCTTATGGAGCTACAGGTGTGCAAAATGGATTTATTCCCTGTATTCCTTGCGCTGCTAGTGTAACTGGAATGGGTAGAAATCTTATAGAAGCGGCTATTAAATATTCTCTAGTAAAATGTAAAAACGATGGTATATCTCTAGTATATGGTGATACAGATAGTTCGATGTTTACATTCAAGGATAAAACAGCTACAGAAACATACGATATTTGTATTAAATTGGCTAAAGATGTCTCTCATTATTTAAAGACTAAAATTATGGAGATTGAAGAAGATTATAGTTGTGAATTACCAGAGAATTGTAAATCAAATCCTAGTCCTATTATTGTCGAAATAAAGACAGATAAGACAACTAAGAAGTCAGAGAAGGCAAAAACAATTAGAGTAAGATTAGACAAGATAAATAAAGATGATTTATGCTATCTTTTTGATAGAGATAAATTACTATGGTATCAATATCAATATATTCCACTATCTCTAGAGTTTGAAACTATATATATTCGTTATATTTTATTAACGATGAAACGATATATAGCTTATAGCGGTAATAGAGATGGAGATATATTAAAAACTGTAAAGAAAGGTGTAGTAGATGCAAGAAGAGATAATTCTAAATTTCTTAGGGATTGGTATAAGAGTATTTATACTGCTATTCTTGATGAAAAATCAGAAGAAGTAGTGATTAATATTATATACGATAAAGTAAATGCTTTATTTACTATGCAAATTCCTGAAGTTAATTTAATAGTAACTCTTGGTGTAAAAAGTATAAAAGATTATGCAAAAAAGAAAGATTCCAAACAAGCATTCTCTGAAAGTAATCCTTACTTGGATTGTAATAAGAATCCATTCATAGATCCTGTTGGTAACGATGACCCTAGATTTACATTTAATAATATTCCTCAAGTTTTATTACTATTAAAAATGAGAGATAGAGGCGAAATCGTTCCACCAAATACAAGAATAGAAATTATATATTTAGAAAACGAAGAAGCTGAACATCAAGGAGATAAAGCAGAGGAATATAATTATTACAAGGAAAACAAGAGCGAATGTCATCGACCAGATTTATTCTATTATTTAGAGAAGACGAATGCACTTGTAGAGATTTTAGGCGTAAAATATAAGCATCCTGAAATTCCTTGTATTAAACCGGAAGAAGAATTTAAGAATAATTTATTAAATGTTTCAGGACTATTACAGACTAATATTAATAATTGTAAAACATACAGTAAAACTGTAGAGGGTCGCAAAGGTAAGACTTATCAATTTAAAAAGGTGGAAGCTCAAGTGACTTTTATTATAGACCAATTCAAGAAAAAATCAGGTAGTTTTGCTACAAAGATCGATATTACGAAAGATTCTCATAATAAACTAGTAGAGTGTTCATACAGATTGAAATCTGTATTAGTTTTAGATAGATATTCTAAGCAATGTAAAGGAAAGAGAAAAGCCTGGAAATTATATAGAAAAGCAAAACCTACTATTATTAAGGATGGAAGCGTAATGGAAGATTTATTAAAGTATAGAAGATTTTTCAGAGCAGTAGTTGATGAAATAAAAGATAGAGAGATTGAAAGAGTAAAAAAGATCAAAGAAAAAAAGAAGAAATAAAGATTGTACAGTATTAATTCATTAGTATATACTAATGAATATTTGTGATTTATACGGCTATAGTTCCTTCTAATTCTATCAGTAGTTTATTATACTCTTCTGTATGTTCTTCTAACTCTTTAACTTCTACATCTTTTTGTCTTTGATATTCTTTTATGAAAAAATCGATATTTTCTATAGATTTCTTACTATCTTTTATTGCATCTTTCATCCCCTTCAATTTATCTTGAATTGTTTCTCGATTAAAGAATAAACTTTTTAAATAACTTGTCATAATTATATTCTAATAAAATTGAATTTTATTGTTTTAATATAGATGTATTTCAATTTTTAATTAAAATGAGTTCAGATTTACATAGTAATAGCGGAGGTATACTTAGCGATAGTCGTATATTAGAAGAATTAGGAAAGAATATAATTATAGAACCTTTCCATATAGAAAATTTAAATCCAAATTCTTATGATATTACACTAAACAATATTTATTATGAACAAAGTATGAGTCCTCCTAAATATTTAGTTCCAGAGGGCCCTATATCCACTATAAAACATTGGGGAGTCGTAAACGATCCTGAACAGAATTATGGTGCTAAATTTGCTGTAAAAATTACAACTCAAGAAGATATCGATAGATTCAGAGAGGAGGAAGAATGCGACGTCAAAATTGGAGATGAAATTATAGTGATAAAACCTAGACAAGTTATATTAGCTTTATCTATAGAATATATAGGAGGAAGAGGAGATATTACATCTGGATTACATACACGCTCCACATATGGTAGAAGCTGTGTTTCTACCTGTAAATGTGCAGGATTTGGAGATGTAGGATTTACTTCGCAATGGGTACTAGAGATTGAAAATCATACAGATGGTTTTATAGTACTAAAAGTAGCTAGTAGAATAGCTCAGATAGCTTTCTCTAGAGTTGAAGGACAAGTTTTAAATTCGTATGAAAAGAAGGGTAATTATCAATCTTCTAATAATTTAGAGGAGAATAAAAAATTATGGACTCCACTACATATGCTTCCAAGTTGTGTTCGTAAATACTATAAAGAAAAGGAATATAATCTTGTTCAGAATGATATAAGAGACCAAAATAATATTATATCCATTATTTATGGGTCAGATTTTAATTCATTTGTTTCATTATCTCCATTTAAAACAACTGCATATGATGTAACAATTAAAGATAGTAATAATACCACAATAACTCCCCCATTTCGAGTACCTTCTGGATTTCAATGGGATCGTTTTATGACTTCAGTGTTTAAGGATATAATAATAGTCAAGCAATCAGGTAACCGAAGTCAAATTACAATACATACTATTATATCAAAAAAGTTTTATGAATGGAAATTAATTATATCCAGCCAAGAATAACTTATTATTTAAACATCATAATTTATGATGTTTTAAATCGACTCTCATCTCTTTATAGTATGTTATCATCGTTTCAAGATTAGTATATATTTTCTCTAGCTAATTTTAGTTTATTTATTTATATCTAATGAAATATAAATTAAATTTGGATTTAAATAATTTATATAAAATACTATTTTAAATTATAAATATATATAATTAATATGCCTTGTAGTTCTAATGATTTAAAAAAGGCTAAAAAAGAAGGTAAAGTCTGTAACAGTTCTACTGGAAATTTAGTCGCTAAAGCTACAGCAAAAAGTTTAGTAAAAACTAAAGGTTTTAAATATGATGAAGATAAAGCTATGGTTGGACCTAAAAAAGATTTTAGTAAAAAGAAAACTAAAGAAAAAGTATGCACTGTCACTTGTACTACTAAGAAGAAATCTCCTAAGAAGAAATCTCCTAAGAAGAAATCTACTAAGAAAAAATCTCCCAAATCTAGTAAAAATAAGAGAAAATCGAAGAAATCAAAATCGCCAAAGAGAACCTCTAAAGAAAGACCAAAAAAGTCTCCTAAGAAATCAGAGGATGAAGGTATTGAACTTTGCTTTGTAAAAGGTAAGAATATATGTACTGATGGATTTGTATGTACAGATAAAGGTAAATGTATAAAGAAAACAAAGACTGGTAGACCGTATGGAGAAAAGAAATTGAGAGAGAAATATGGTGATGAATATGAGTATAATGAAAAGTCAAGAGTTGTAGGTAGACGTGCAGATGTATTAAAAGCTTTAGCTAAAATAGGTTTAGTTCCTACATCTCCAGAATCAGACAGTTCTGACGACGAACAAGAACATAAATATGATTCTCCCAAGAAACCACCAAAGAAAAAGTCTTCTAGATGTGATGATAAAGATGATTATTTAGCTTGCGGTAAGAATGAATTATGCAGTTCTGTTAGTGGTAAATGTATCAAGGATATAAAGAGAAATAGAACTAAAAAATCTATTCTTAAAACTACAGATGGTAGAACTATTGTTGGTACTGCAGATTTATTGAACAAATTACAAAAGATAATCGGAGGTAAAATCTCTGATGCTTCTGCTGCGGAAAGCGAGTCTGAAGTTAGCAGCGAAGATGAAATGCCTTCAGCTTCAGGACCTAATAAGAGATATGGAGAGTCTCTTTCTGATACACAGCAGACAATTTTAGAGAAGTTAGAAAAAATAGTAAACAAATGCAATAAAGCTTCAGATAAAGAAGCTGTAGATATATGCTATAAACCTCTTGTAAAACTATACCAGAGCGACGAGGAAGAGTTAGTAGATCTTCTTAATGCTTTATATAAAGATAATGAAATATCAGAAAAAGCTAAAGATTTACTAGAATTCAAAGGTTATGAGAAATTTTTGGATTACCTAAAAAAACACGGTTATAAAAGCTCCAAAGGTTTAATTGGTAAAACTTCTCAGAAATTACTTACTGATTCAGAGAGCGAGTCTGAAGAAGAAAAAAGAATATCACCATATTCTAAAAAAACTTCTCAGAAATTACTTACTGATTCAGAGAGCGAGTCTGAAGAAGAAAAAAGAATATCACCATATTCTAATAAAAAAACTTCTCAGAAATTACTTACTGATTCAGAGACAGAGAGCGAGTCTGAAGAAGAAAAAACAGAATACGAAGAACCTTTACCTAAACCTTCTCCTAGAAAAAAACTGGCACCTTTAAGATGTGACGATCGCTACAATTATCTAGAATGCGATAATGGTTACGTATGCAACTCTGGTAGCGGAGAATGTATTAAAGATAGTTTATCTACTAGAGAAAACAAGACTGTTTTAATCACCGACGATGGCCGTACTATTATAGGAGAAGAGAAAAATATAAGAGCATTACATAAAGTGTTAGGCGGAACTATACAAGAAAAAGAATCTAAAGCAACTACGCCAAAGAAAGTAGGAACATCCTCTGCTAAAATAACACAAGCACAAAAGACTATTATAGATACATTCAAGAAATGTATAGATAAATTATAAATATTTATTTTCTTGTTAAATTAACAAGAAAATTACTCTAACTTTTCTATTTTTTGTAATCTTTTCATTTCTTCGTAAAATTGCTCTGGATCGTTTATTCCACTTTCTCTAATTAATTCTAGAGTATCATGCTTTTTTTGATTCTCTGATTTTTGTTTGGCTCTTTTAGAAGGTTTTACTTTTTGTAGAGGAATTCCATCGTAAGAGGACATATTATTTTTTACCATGTATTCATATAGTATAGCTTGAGTTTGTATTTTTTGTTTCTTTAGTTTATTTAGTCCAGCATTTATTCTTTTAATCTCAGCAGTTATATTCTTAAAAACATAAGAGTGACTTCCCATACTCATATATAATATATAAATATTAATTTTAAGTATATAATATAATGTGGTCTATAAAAAGATCAAAGATTCATGGTTATGGTATTATAGCTACTAAAGATATAAAACAAAATACAAATATCGACTGCGCTTTTGATGGAGAAACAGGAGACGATAAAAATATAACAGAATTTGGTAAACATGTCAACCATAGTTATACTCCAAATTGTATTCTTAAATTTGTACCAGTTTTGAAGTCAGGAACATGGAATGTATATTCTATAGTAGATATTTGTAGAGGAGAAGAAATTACATGTAACTATAATGATACTCCGAATTTTATAGAGAAAGCTCCTTTTCATTTTAAATAAATCGATTTAAAAGTATAATACTTATTATATACTCATCACTGGTTCCAACAAAGTGATGAGAATCTATAATTACAATAAATTGTAATGTTTTCTTCAAGAAGAAGAGATATCTATTCCATAGATTTATATATAGAACTCCATGGCTCGTTATGAGGTATAACATTATCTGGTATAGATAGTACAGTTTCATCTTCTTCGTCTCCATTACCTAGTAATTTATATTGTTGAGATTGTCCTCCTCTTATAGCATTACCCAGATTTGGAGCATTTCCTCCCATCTCTGGTTGGGATACAGGCTTTGGATTATGAAATTGAGCTGGTGAAGATTGTTGAGGAAAGTTTTCTAAACATTTATTAATAAAGTTTGTAAATGTCTGCATATTCTTAGTAGGAGTATTAAATCTAGCTCTTGGTATAGAATTATCAAAGAATAATACAATAGGAACTGTGCTTATTTCAGCATTAGTACCCTTTGACATACTTGAAACTATTCTATCGTCGACATTACAAATAGCAAATGTTTTAATACTATTTGTCGAAGAAGCAAGTTTTACAAAAATAGGCTCAAATTCCCTACACTTTGGACAAGTTGTAAGTTTAAATAATACTACACATTGTCCTGGAATATTCAAAGATAAACTTTTCTGTGAATTTCCTACTATTTTAAAATGAGTTTTATTTACTGCAACAGGTTTAGGCATTAACATATCAATATACTTATTTAAATTAATATAAGTATAAATTTTATCTTACAATATTTAGTAGTATACTCGTATATTACACTACCAAAAAAATTTAAAAGTAATTATAAAATTATTTCGAGAATCGTATATATAAAATTGAAATATTTTTTTATCTTTTTAACCGTAGGGTATTTATTATTCAAATATGTCTAAGTTAGTATTTTTATCCGATATAGGGTTAAGCAATGAATTGTTAGTATGTATAAAAGAAAAAACTTTTAATATGGAAACAATATTTCATAATGATTTTACAGATATTCTCAGAGCTGCTCGTTATTCTAAATATGTACGAACAAGATTACTCGAATTAATGAACTTTAGTCCTCTCCCGTTAAAGCTAGAATACAAATTACAAGCGCATCAAAATAAATGTATAACATTTATTAAACAAAGAGAGTCTATGAACTTTCATGGAATGAAAGGAGGCATAGTTGCTCAAGAGATGGGTCTGGGAAAAACTTGTACATTGGGTAGCTATATTTTAATGACAAAACATGATAGCAAATTTCCTACACTAGTAGTTTGCGATAAAACTTTGATTGATAATGTATGGGGAAATGAAATGAAGAAATTCTTTGGTAAACATGTGAGAGTATTATTATTTCACAAGGATTTTCTTGGTAAAGATTTAGCAACAATAACAAGAGATGCGGTGCTGTCATTTGATATAGTAATTACTACATACGATTTAGTACAAACTACCTGTAGAAAATATGAATATGATGAGAATGCATGTGAAAGAGGAGAACAAGGGATTCATATGGATAAAATTATTGAAGTAAAAAATATAGATAAAAAATATTGCGATGATTCTAAAGCTGTAGGTCCTAGTATATTATTCAAAACTCCTTGGTCTCGTATAATTGCAGATGAATCTACTAAATTTGCAAATTCAAAAACAAGTATATATAGGGCTATGATGTCCTTGTATGGAGAATATAAATGGTGTTTGTCGGGTACTCCTATACAGAATTATGAGACAGATATATGGGCTCAAATGAGATGGTTAGGGTACAATGGTATAGAGACTGCTACTCAATGGAAAAGAAAGGGAGAATTTGAGTATAAAAATAAAAAATTACACGAATGTATACTTCGTATGACTACAGAAGATGCGAATATAGTACTTCCTCCCAAAGTATTAAATAAAAAAACAATTATACTAGAATCTGAAGAGAAAGAAATCTACAATATGTTTCTAGAGAAAACAAGAAAAGCATATGATTCTATGTTAAATTCTATGACTAGTTATGCTGGAGTATTAGCAATGTTTATTCGATTGAGACAAGTATGCATTGCCCCTTTTTTACTTACTGCTTTGTCAAAGAGAAAAAAGGCTAAAAAAAGAACTGAACAAGATGGTGAAGCTCCCTTGAATGACAAGGAATTAGAAATGTTCAAAAAAGATGGTAAAATGACAGAGTTGGGAAAGTGGTTACATGATAGGGATGGAACCTCTGGAATCTACTCTGCTAGAATGAATGAAACAATAAAAATAGCAGAGGGTTCCCCTAAAGAGAAAAAGTTTATATTCTTCTCTAGTTTCACTGCTTGTTTAGATTTATTTGCATACGCCCTTGATAAAAGAACTGAGTTTGAATATGTAATGATTGATGGTAGCACTACAGGCTCAGACAGAAAATATTATCTCGATAAATTCAAGACAGACATCAATATCAAATTTCTTCTCATGACTTACAAAGTAGGTTCCAAAGGTTTGACAATCACTGAAGCTACAGGAGTAATATCAAACGAACCTTGGTGGTGTCCTGCTGTCACAGAACAAGCATACAAAAGAGCTCATAGGCCTGGACAAAAATACCAAGTTGATATATACGAGACTGTGATGGTAGATACAATAGAGGAACAAATATATGATATGTGTGACAAGAAGAGAGAGATGGCAGATTCTTATTTAGATGGCTCTCGTGTAAAATTTAGTGCAAAACCAGACAAATGGACCCTTGGTAAAATACTTGGAATTTATTAAAATTGAAAATTTTATATTACTATTACCATCAAAGTAATATAAATGTGTATAATTTGTACAGGAGAAATTCATAGGGAATATCTCCCTACTTTGACAGATTTGGTTGTTTCAGATTGTCCGAACTTAACTTCAGAGAAATTACAAGAGATTTTAATTCAATGTAAAAACTTAGAAACATTATATTGCTATTCTTGTACATCTTTAACTGGTCTAGATTTGAGAAATAATAAATACTTGACAATATTAGGGTGTTCTAATTGTACATCTTTAACTAGTCTAGATTTACGAAGTAATATAAACTTAGTAACATTATGGTGTGTCTCTTGTACATCTTTAACTAGTATGGATTTACGAAATAATATAAAATTAGAAACATTAGATTGTGCTTCTTGTAAATCTTTAATTAGTCTAGATTTACGAAATAATATAAACTTGGAAGAATTATATTGTTCTTCTTGTACATCTTTAACTAGTCTAGATTTACGAAGTAATATAAACTCAACAAGATCATGGTGTTTTAGCCTATATTTATGGAGCAGCTCCAAAGGATGTGTAAACTTAAGATCATTAGATTGTTCTGATTGTGTATCTTTAACTAGTCTAGATTTACGAAGTAATAAAAACCTAAGAACATTATATTGTTATTTTTGTACATCTTTAACTAGTCTAGATTTGAGAAATATTATAAACTTAACAACATTATGGTGTTCTTCTTGTACATCTTTAACTAGTCTAAATTTACGATATAATATAAAATTAATATTATATCGTCATTATGATTGTCCTTGGATCTATCAAAATGAAGAATTCTCTATAAATTTACAGAGATTAATTAAGCTACAAAAATGGTACAGACGTATACTAATAATTAAATATATAAAATCTAAGCAATTTATAGAGTGGATTTACAATCCTAATAATATTGGAGGTAAATTTCATAAACTTAAATTATTAAAAGAATTTATTAAATAAATTGAAATTTTTATATTACTATTACCATCAAAGTAATATAATTTCTCTTGTAAAATGTCTGAACAAAAAACACCAGATGTTGTTATTACTATTCCTCCGCAACAACCTACTAAACCTCTTTCGTATAATACCTTTAGTACAACTATAGATAAAACTATAAGGCAACCGTCTATAATAGCAGATATAAACTATTTTACCTATTGGAGATATTGTTGGAGAAATCTATATCATTCTTTTCTTTTTATAGGTAAAATGTTGCAAAGTTTAAGTGTGTTATTCGTTGCACTTTCATCATTTTATAGTAATTTTTCAAACATATCTATTATATGCGGTGTGGTAGCTTTAGCTTTCCAAGGTTATAGTGATTTTGCACTGAAGGAATCTAACGATAGCACCACTCAATTGGATAGTCTGTATACATCTCAAGGATTAAATTCAGTTCCAGATACACCTCCAGATTCTAATGACGCTTCTTCTTGAATACATCATAAATTATGATGTATAAAGTTATAAAATATAATAGTAATGGATTACTTTGTTTGGTTGTATGGAGAAGACCCTTTTGGATTAGCTTATAAATTACAGAGTAAAAAGAATGATTTAAATACTCCTATAGATTTACAAAACTTTAGACCTGACCCTAGAGATTATATAGAAAAAAACAAAATATATTCTGCTAGTATTTCCTTTGATACAAATTGCGATTTAAAATGTAAAAATCTTCGTAGAATAGCAATAGATATTCCTAATAAGGGGTTAGTATTATTTACTTCTATAATGTAAATAAACTTAAAGCGATATTGTTTTATTTATAATGTCTGTAGATATATTTTCTGATATAGCTACTCAAATAAAACAGATAAAAATTTCATGTAGAGAGATTTTACAAAAGACTGTAGATTTAATGAAAAAATTGCAACCCAATTCTTCTCTCTGTAAATATATAGAGATGGAGATTGGAATCAAATTACCAGAAGATGCACAAGTTTCAAAAGAAACTAATTCTTTGATAGAATGTATTAGAAATGTTTCATTTAAGTTCGTGACCACCGCTCAGTTAATTCTCAATGAAATAGATATATTTGCTTCAACTTTTTGTAACCACACATCTCTAGAAAATGAAGAGAATTGTGAATTCATGAAAACTGTATGGTATGGTGATAGATACGGAGAATCAGAATTGGATGGATTAAGAGAGCTTAATAGAGATCTTAATAATCAAATAAAAGATATTAATCAGGAAACTCTGGTAGAAAATGTACGAGAATATATGATAGAGCATAATATAGGTTATAATGTCAACCAAGAAGAAACAATTTCATCGAAATTATCTACAGCAAAAATTGAAAATAATTTATTACTTTCTAATAACAATAATAACAATAATAATATAAATAACAATGAATAACTCTCTTGTTTCCTCTATAGATTTAACAGAAGTAAACTCTCAAACGTTTAATTATCAATTTATAAATATTTTATTAAACTCTAGTAAAAATCCTAATACAACTCTAGAAGATTCTTTATCAGCTATTACAAGTGTAAACTTGACTGAAAATGAAGATTCTAATAATGTGTTAAATTTATTACGTAATGTTTATTTGACAAATTTGACTAGTTTAAATTTGTCAAATACTATTGTGACAACTACTACTATAAATACAATAAATGTTTTTAATATAATTAAATTAGATTTATCAAACTCTTGTTTTTCTCCAAATAAACATTACGTTTTAGATGTACTTTCTATTCTGTCATCTCTCAGAGATTTAAATCTATCTGACAATAGTATAACTGATAAAGACTTTGACAAACTTTTAAATCTAAATTTGTCTTCCTTAGATGTTAGCTGGAATAATCTAACTGAAAAAAGTATGTATAAATTACACCAGTATTACATATTACCATTTATTACTAGATTAAATATAAGGTGGAATAAAATACCATTATGGTCAATAAACAATCTGTCTTCTCATAGAAAGAAAATAAAGATTTTATCATCTGGAAATTTAGAAAACCTATGCAATTAATATAAGAATATCTCTTGTTGTAACAACAAGAGAAAAAGACGAGTTAATCAGAAACATTCGGAAGGTTCATAGTACCATTATTTCTATTATTTATATAGTAATAATCTCCGCTTTTAGCTACCCATCTCGATCGAGGAAAATTAGGATATTCTATTCCTGGCCTTAAGTCCCAACTATAACCTGTAGTTATATCATACCCTGGAGATACTTCATTTTCTCTAGAATACAGTATATTCCCCCACATTCCTCCTTTTTTAAATTGTTCTGGAAATACTTGAGTATTATTATCATCGTCTATAAGCATTCCACTGCTAGTATTTATTCTAGGATTAGGTAGGTAAGCTTTACTATTTGGTTCATTTTTAGCCTTTAATTTGATAGGAGAAAATGTTTCTGTTTTTGTTAACAAAAACCCTATTATTAACAAAAACAATATCCCTAAAACCGCTACATATCTATCATCCATTATTATATTAAAATAAAATTGAATTTACTTATATATTAATTAATATTACACATCTAAAGTATTTTCATAAAGATTGTACGAAATGACTGAGACTACTGCTTTTTCTGAAGAGGTTTTTTCTATTGCTAAAAGCAGTAACGATTTTGTTGTAAATGTTGCTGGTATCAAAATAACAAGAGTAGATTTTATTATATTTATGCATGGTCAAAAGAATGAGAAATTTATGAAATTAATTGCTGGATATTTTCAAGGTATAGGTTTCGGTAAAAACGAGATGTATGTTTATATAAACGATTTTATTCTATATCTTATGGGAAGAGATAGAGCCTCTTCTATTGGAGGAAGTATACTAGAAATTGAATATGAATCGTATTTACAAGACTTGTATCTTCTTTTATTAACAACGTACGAAGGATTAGAATTATTTATGTCTTCAAACGACGATGATAATTTATTTTATATTTTAGGTGTAAAAATATGCGATATTTGCATAGATAAAAACTTTTCAGAATCTGGTAGAAATTTAAGAAAAGAAATTGTCAATTTAAATATAGCAGAAACTATAGTAAAAAATAGTTTAAATAAATTGAAGATGAAGACAGAACAAGATGTGCGTTTATATGGAATTGTATAATTCTATTTTACATCACTGGAAAGTGATGTAAATAATTTTATTGTTTTAAATTTTTAAATAACCATTTCTTGTATAAACGCCCGCCAATATTACTAGGATTATAAATCCATTCTATAAATTGTTTAGATTTTAGATATTTAATTAATAGTATACGTCTACACCATCTTTGTAGTTTGATTAATCTCTGTAAATTGCTAGAAAATCCTTCATTTTGAGAAATCCAAGGGCATTTACTAGAATAATGTATACTCTTATATTTTATTTCGATATTATTTCGTAAATCTAGACTAGTTAAAGATGTACAAGAAGAACACCATAACTCTGTTAAGTTTATATTACTTCGCAAATCTAGACTAGTTAAAGATGTACAATGAGAACACCATAATGTTGCCAAGTTTACACATCGTAAATTTATACTAGATAAATATTGACATTCAATACAATATAATGTTACTAAGTTTATATTATTTCGTAAATCTAGACTAGTTATAGATTTACATCTATAACACCGTAACGATTCTAAGTTTTTACATTGAATTAAAACTTCTTGTAATTTCTCTGAAGTTAAGTTTGAACAAAATAAAACATCTAGTTTCTGTAAAGTATTAAGATTTTGTTTATAAATTTCTCCAGTACAAATAACACACATGTTTTATAGATAAATATTATTAATAAAAGATATAAAAATTTCAATTTTACATCACTGGAAAGTGATGTAAATATTATTAGTTATTACGTACAAGGGACATTTTTAATTGTTCTATTTGATCTATCATGTACAAAAATGTCTTTGGTGCTACAGTATCTAATTTAGCCAATCCTGTTCCTAGTCCATCCTTGGAGAAAACTAATCCATTATATTTCTTTGAAGATATTAGAGATCGTAATTTTTGCAAAGATTGGTCTATTTTCTCCTTGTTTTGCTTCAATTCTTTATCTGTATAAAAAGATTCTTCATTGTCATTTGGAGCTTTCTTTGTAGGAATTCCACAAGTATTTGATTCGTCTCTTATAATAGCTTGTCCTCCTTTTCCACAGTGTAAATCGTTGTCCCCATAAACAAATATATAATCTCTGTATTTTCTAACATCATCAACAGTCCAAAATCGTTTAAATATTAATACTTTCATAGTTGGTATATTATTAATTTATAATACATAATTTCAATTTGTTAAAAAACTTGAGTCTGAAAGATAAGGTTTTGACATATACGAGATAGAGCCAATTCCATTAACAATATATCCAAATCTTTCACCTGTACCTTTACCTAGTATTATATTTTTACCACATACATCTATTATACTGAATATTTTACCATTATATCTATTGGTTATATCGTTAGAGTAAGCATACCCTATGTTTTCAAATATTAGTTTTATCTTAGAACCTACAGGAATTGTGATACCAAAGTTTGTACAAGTAATAAATAAAACCTT
>Ga0302280_1000221_pt1 | contig 50221 bp, 48 predicted proteins | sample III_Fen_E1_1_FD_198771 | JGI IMG/M metagenome (GOLD analysis project Ga0302280, IMG submission 198771) | Peat permafrost microbial communities from Stordalen Mire near Abisko, Sweden - III_Fen_E1_1 | ecosystem: Environmental > Terrestrial > Soil > Wetlands > Permafrost | place: Sweden: Abisko... | reverse complement strand
ATTCAACCACTCCATTTCTTGCATCAATCACTTTTTCGCTGGTGATGTTTTTTACAACCATTCCATCCATTACATTCGTACGACAGCTTGCCACAAGTTTCGGCATAGGCCTGGGGTCAGCAGTGGAACCCGCAGCCACTTCCACCAAACAGGTGCGGCATTTGCCACCACTGCCTTTCAGCTTGCTGTAATAACACATTGCCGGAGGAGCGACATCCCCGCCAATCCTTCGTGCAGCCTGAAGGATAGAAGTCCCCGGTTCCACCTCGATCGTGATGTTGTCAATAGTTACTTTAAATAATTTTATTGGATCAGGCATTCTTTAATTCATTTATATCAATTTGATAATTTTTTTCTTTTAACAGCCTTATCCAGGCTTTCAATTTACTTACACTCGCATTATTTATCTTTTTATTAATCTCTGCAAAAAGATTTTAAAGATGTTTGATCATAATTACTTAAGTAAGAAATTAAACTTAATCCCTCCAAAATATTACTCTTCCCAACATTCGGATATCCAATAAAGACATTAATCCTTTTACAATCATCAATGGTTTGATGTCGTATGGATTTAAAATTTTTAATTTCTATGTTTTTTATCTGATTCATTATCCTTTGTCTCGTTGTATCCTTTGTCCCGTTGCGTGAAACAAAAACTAAGCAGTCACCACCTGCAATGGCTCTGCATAATTAGCCAATCCATAATTTCTCGTCAAACACTCTTTAGGATTCTTCACATGCCATTCAAACTCATCTCGGAAATGCCTGATGGCTGCTGCAACCGGCCATGCTGCTGCATCGCCTAATGGGCAAATGGTATTGCCTTCAATCCTTCGTTGAATATCCCACAATAAATCTATATCACTGCTCTTCCCTTTGCCATATTCTATATTGTGCAAAATCTTTTCCATCCAGCCTGTGCCTTCACGGCAAGGCGAGCATTGGCCGCAGCTTTCGTGATGATAAAACCTGGCTAACGTCAATGTATGCCTGACAACGCACTGGTCTTCATCCAGCACGATAAAACCACCTGAACCCATCATAGAGCCTTTCGCAAAGCCACCATCAGAAAGGCTTTCATAGTTCATTATCCTTTTTTCGCCCTTCACTGTTTTCAATAATAAATTGGCCGGAAGGATCGGAACAGATGAACCGCCGGGAATGCAAGCTTTCAATCTTCTCCCGTTTGGAATCCCGCCGCAATATTCATCGCTGTAAATAAAATCCTCTACCGATATGGTCATATCAATCTCATACACGCCCGGTTTATTAATATTGCCGCAGGCAGAAATCAATTTTGTGCCGGTTGATTTGCCCATACCAATCTTCGCATACTCTTCACCGGTAATATTAATGATCGGAACAACGGCAGCAAGCGTTTCAACATTATTAACCACTGTTGGTCTGTCCCATGCGCCTTTAACAGCAGGGAACGGAGGTTTAATCCGAGGATTGCCTCGCTTGCCTTCCAGCGATTCAATCAACGCCGTTTCTTCACCACATATATAAGCACCTGCACCACGATGAACATAAATTTCGCAATCAAACCCGCTGCCTAAAATATTTTTCCCAAGCCATCCGTTAGTTTTTGCTTCAGCAATTGCCTGTTCCAGAATATCAACAATCCAGGCATATTCCCCACGGATATAGATATATGTAGTATTGCTGCCCAATGCATAAGATGAAACAATCAAACCTTCGATTAACAGATGTGGGATGAACTCCATCAGGTACCTGTCTTTGAAAGTGCCTGGCTCGCTCTCATCGGCATTGCAAACCAAATGGCGTGGAATGCCTTCCGGCTTTGCGATAAAACTCCATTTCATGCCTGTAGGGAATCCTGCACCACCACGTCCGCGCAGACCGCTCTTTTTTACCTCATCTGTTACCTGATCTGGCGTCATCGTCTTCAAGGCCTTTTCCACGCTTAGATAGCCGCCTTCCCTTCTGTACACATCGTAAAGCCGGATGTTTTCAATATGTGCTTTTTCTAATAATAATTTTCTGCTCATGCACTGAACCCGTCTATGCGGGCTAATTTAATTTTTGTAACTCTTTTAATTCTGTTTCAGATCAATATCCGATTTATTTCTGAACCATTTTGGCCATCAACATTCTCATCGGGTGCAAGGTTCTTGTAAAAGGATTTAACACAAGTCCTATTGATTCGAGCGTTGTTGCGCCTAATAAAGGAGTGTCACCCTCTTCACCATAAACAACTGGCGCCGGCCCGCCATCTCCTTCAAACTCAAAATAGGCTGAGCTAATTCTCCTTTTCACCGTTGATCCATCAGCCAGAGAAAAACTCATTTCTTTATAAGGTTCAATTTCCAACTCATCTAAGATTTTGCCGGGAACCAAACTATACACAGCGCCACTATCAATCAAAAATTCAACATCTGCAAACTTTTCAGATTTACGATGCTCTCTTACCCTTAATATGGCGTTAGTTATTCCCATATTTATTTTTTTGGCGTGCAATTCAGCATCCAGCTTATGCCAAATTTATCCTGCAGCATCCCAAACAAATCTCCCCAAAATTGTTTTGCCAATGGCATGGTGACCTTCCCTCCCTCTGCAAGTTGATCAAATATTCGTTTAGTTTTTTCTTCATCATTCAGGCCAATTGACAATTGAATGTTACCATGAGTTGATATGCTATTGCCTTTCATAGTATCCGAAATCATAATGAGATTATCATCGCCAAACTGCAACCGTGCATGCATTATTTTTTGTTTCCAATCCTCATCGCTTGGCATCGGGCTCTCGCCATAACGACTTATCATTACAACTTCTCCGCCTAATGCATCTTTATAAAAATTAAGCACTTCTTCAGCATTGCCTGCAAAATTCAGATATGGATGAAGCTTCATACAGCAAGTTTTTGTCTAATTATTCAGCGCCGCATTTTGCCTGCACTCATTGATGATCGAATCCACTTTTTCTTTTGTGAGATGCTCACGGTAATTTTTACCCAGTTGCATCATCGGAGCATAGCCACAGGCACCCAGGCACTCAACGGTTTTCAAAGTGAACAGCCCGTCCGCAGTCGTTTCTCCCACATTAATGTGCAGAGTATCTTTTATATACTCGATAATATCATCGCTTCCTCTCAACATGCAGGGACCTGTCTGGCAAACCTCAAATTTATATTTGCCAACCGGCTTCAGGTTATACATGGAATAAAAAGTTGCCACTTCATATACTTCTATTGGTTCAATTTTTAAAAGTGACGCTACATAATCCATGGTGTCTGCACTGAGCCAGTTGCCAAACTCTTCCTGAGCCAAATGCAGCAGCGGCAATAAAGCACTCTTCTGCTTTCCTTCCGGATAGCGTGAAATGATCTCGCTTACTTTTTTTAGTTTCTCTTCTGAAAATTGAAGACTCATAATTATTAATTCCCGATTATTAATGCTTAATTGTATCAGGCATCCATCTCACCTGCAATCAGGTTCAAACTGCTCATCACGATGATCGCATCGCTGAGCATAGCTCCTTTCGTCAATTCAGAATAGGCCTGATAATATATAAAGCAAGGCCTCCTGAAATGCAGCCTGTACGGCGTTCTTCCCCCATCGCTGATCAGGTAAAAACCAAGCTCTCCATTCCCTCCTTCTACACTGTGATATACTTCTCCCGGAGGTATTTCTGTTTCACCCATCACAATTTTGAAATGCCATATCAGCGCCTCCATCTTCGTATAGACATCCTGTTTAGGCGGCAGGTAATATTCAGGAGCATCGGCATGATACACTTCGGCATCGGCGCCTTTGAATGCCTGAACCTTGCGGTATGCTTCTTCAATAATTTTTAATGACTGCCACATTTCCTGGTTGCGTACGAGGAAACGGTCATAAGTATCTCCTGTTTTCCCGACTGGTATTTCAAATTCAAAATCTTCATAACTGCTATAAGGCGAATGCACACGAACATCATAATCAACACCTGCTGCACGAAGATTTGGGCCGGTGAAACCATAATTCAGTGCACGCTCTCCACTAATCGGACCAGTACCAATAGTACGATCCATAAAAATGCGGTTGCGGCTGAATAAGTTTTGAAATTCTATCAGCACAGCCGGATACTCTTTCAGAAATTTTTCCAGCTTCGCGAAAGCGCTATTTGTGAAATTACGCTCAAAACCGCCAATGCGCCCCATATTGGTAGTAAGGCGCGAGCCACAAACCTCTTCATATATTTCATAAATCAATTCGCGGTATTGCATCACATACAAAAACCCTGTGAATGCACCAGAATCCACGCCTACAACAGAATTACAGATAAGATGATCAGAAATCCTGGCAAGCTCCATGATAATGATGCGGAGGTAGTCCACACGCTTTGGCGTTTTCACGCCCAATAATTTTTCGCAGGTCAGGTGCCAGCCCATATTATTGATTGGAGATGAGCAGTAATTCAATCTGTCTGTCAGCGTGGTGATCTGGTATAAAGGCCTCCGCTCAGCAAGTTTTTCAAATGCACGATGGATATAACCAACCGTTTGTTCAGCGGAAACAATCCTTTCTCCATCGAGTTCCAGGATATTCTGGAACACACCATGAGTTGCAGGATGAGTGGGCCCGAGGTTTAACGTGGTGGTTGTCTTTTCTATACTTCCTTCCGGCAATTTTATATGATGTTCAACCATAATTTTTTAATTTGCTAACGTGCTAATTGGATAATATGCTAATGCAAAACAGACACAAAAAGGTTGCATCTTTTATACGTTATCATATTAGCTCATTATCGAATTAGCACATTGATTTCATCTCCCAAACATCGCATCATCCTTATCAATCCTTGTTTGATCTTCTAATGGATACTGTTTCCGCATCGGGAAATAATCCATTTCATCCACATTCAATATCCTTTTCAGGTTCGGATGACCCAAAAAATTGATCCCAAAAAAATCGTATGTCTCTCTCTCCATCCAGTTTGCTGAGGAATACAGTTGTATTGCGGTAAATATGTCTGGTGAATTGATGTCAGTGAAAACTTTAAATCGTATCCGGATATTATCAATGAGATTGTGCAAATGATAAACAACAGCGAGTTCTTTGGCGGCTTTATCAGGATAGTGAACAGCCGTAAGATCAGTTAAAAACTGAAAGCGCAGTTCCTCATCATCATATAAAAACTGCATCACTTTCAGGTTCATTTCTTTGGGCGACTCAAATGTGAGCAGGCCATAAGGCTCTTGAAAATTTGAAACCTGATCGCCAAACTTTTCTGACAGCTTTGCCTTGATTGTTTCGTTACTTAAACTCATCTTGAAAATTGCTCAATGTGAAAATTGGTCTATAGTTCAATTAAGGAATTGAGCCATTGTCTCATTTTCAAATTATTGAATACCATAACTCTCTAATAATTGTTTATATCCCTCACCATTCCTTCTGCGCAATCTTTCTTCTCCTACCAAATCCTGGATCTTCATAAAGCCATCTAAAATAGCTTCTGGCCTGGGTGGGCAACCAGGCACATACACATCAACAGGTATCACCTGATCAATCCCCTGTAGCACAGAATAAGTATCAAAAATGCCTCCGCTCGAAGCACATGCACCCACAGCCATTACCCAGCGCGGCTCTGCCATTTGCAGGTAAACCTGCTTCAGTATCGGGCCCATTTTTTTTGCTATCGTGCCCATCACCATCAACAGGTCGCACTGGCGCGGTGAAAAGCCAAGACGCTCTGCGCCAAATCTCGCTAAATCATAATGAGATGCCATCGTAGCCATGAACTCAATGCCGCAGCAGGATGTTGCAAAAGGCAGTGGCCACATGGAGTTTTTCCGTGCCAGCCCAACTACATCGCTGAGCTTGGTTGCAAAAAAACCTTCGCCGGCATGGCCTTCAGGCATATTAACCATGCTGATGCTGTCTTTTGTATCAGCAAGTATCGGGTGAATATTAAATCTTACCGGACGAGCCATAACTTTTAATTTGAAAATTTCGCAATTGCACAATCTGAAATGCCTATTATCTAAACAACAATTATAGTGTAATGTTGCTGTTCATTAAGCCATTTTCAAATTTTCACATTCTCATATTAATCTTCCCAGGTCAGCGCACCTTTTTTAATGATATATATAAAGCCGACCAGGAACAATGCTACAAATAATAACACAGCGTAAAAACCTTCCCATCCCAAGGCGCGAAAATTGATGGCATAGGGATAGAAAAAAATTACTTCCACATCGAACAGCACAAACAGGATAGCCACCAGAAAATATTTGACGGCCATTGGCTGTCTTGCATTGCCAACACCTTCAATACCACTTTCGAAATTTTTTAATTTATCTGCTGTTTTTCGCTTTGGTCCTAACAAATGGGTAACGCCAAGGACAAGCCCTACAAAACCGATAGCGAACAAAAACTGGATGCCGATGGGGAGATAGCTGGCAGCGCTATTTGCATCAACTGCTACAGAAACGGGGTTTGCCTGTAAGAGAAAAATATCCATTTCTACAATATTGCTTCGGCAGCAAAAATAAGGCAGCACATTCAATTTACAATTTATATAAAAATAAAAACCGAAATAAAAATCCCCTGTTACTTGATTGTAACAAGGGATCTTAATAATTTAAAATTTGTATTTCCTTTTCAGCATCAGCTAGCCTTTGGCTTTGGCTTTTGAGCAGATTGCCTTGCCGGAGGCCTTGTAAGGATGTCAATAAACTGCTTTGCAGTCGCATTAGTCGGGTCAACTTCCAGTACTTTTTGTAAATAAGAGATGGCTGCCGGCTTATCTTTTTTTACATCGTTGGAATAACTTGCCAGATAAAAATATGCTTCAATAGTTTGCCCTTTATATTTTGCCGAGTCTGGGCTGCTTCTCGCAAATTGAGCAAGCTTATCGTAAGCATCAACTGCCAGTCCCTGAGAGCCGGTTGAGTCATCTTCTGCACGTTTGCATTTAGCGCACCAAAGGTATCCATATATTTCATTTGGATATTTTTGCTCATACAACCCACAAAAAATTGAATCAGCGGTTTTATATTCACCCGCGCTATAATTTGAGTATCCCCAATTATACAAATCTGCATTGGAAGGGCTTTTCTTTGCCGCATAAAGCTTTCCCTGCCAGTAAGCATTTTGCTTTTTATTACCGGATTTTTTTGCATTAGCCGCAGCTTGTGTAAGGATATCAAGCTTTTCATCCAACACAGTATCACTATCAATTGCCCGCTGATAATTGATGGTAACTAATGAATCATTGCCCGGGAATTTGCTGAGCACCTGTGCATAAAAAGTATAATCTTGTGTCACATAGCCATCGGGTTTTTGCTTCGCAAAATATTGATCAAGGTAAGATTTTGCGTTTGTTGAATCTCCCTGATCATTGTAACAATAAGCTATCAGCTTATAATACTTGGGATCAGCACCTGCCCCCAACGAAGAAATTTTTTGCTGGGAGGCTGCAATACATTCCTGATATTTTTTTGCAGCATATAAAAAACTTATTTTATTATAATCGTCTTCAGGCTTGGGATCCGATACGGTAAGGTACTTATCAAAATACCCGGAAGCTTTATTGACATCGCCATGATAAAACCAATAATAAAACAACTCAAAATAAGCCGGGCCATAAGAAGGATCCAATTCTATTGCCTTTTCAAAAGCAGGTAAAAAATATTCTGTGTTCCGTTGAGTAAGATAAATCTTACCAATCTTGTATTCCGCTGCTGCTGACTTCGGGTCTAAAGCAAGCGCCTTTTGATAGGATTGTACTGCGTTACCTCCATCTGTCAATAATTTTCTATAAACATCACCCATGATAATATAAGTATCTGGGTCGTTGAACTTTTTTGTTTGAGCGGCCTCATTCAACTTTTCAATCGCATAACCGGCATCCCCGCTTTTTGAATCTGCATTGGCTTCTCCAATGGCATTCAACACATTTACATCTTTGGCTTTGGTCAGGCTGATGGCTGTTTCAAAATGTTGCTTAGCGTCCGCAGTTTTGCCTTCACGCAATTCAATGTTGCCAATGCCTACGAGCAGCAACGGAGCACTGCCATTTGTCTGAAGCGCTTTCTGGTAGAGCGTTTTGGCCGCCACTGAATCTTTAATATCTCCCGTGGCAGTTAATAAAGTCTGGCCAAGCCAATATACCGCATCAATATTATTGGGGTTGGCTGCGAGCACTTTTTCAAAAGTCTCTTTGGCGCTTTTGTAGCGCTCATAGTATAAGAATTTTTTTCCCTGCTCAACAGATTGAGCAAATAGCACGTTGCCTGCCAGTACAACGCCCGCCAATAAACTGATTCGGATTTTCGTCATAGTCAATCTCTGTTTTTTAAAGTTTGTAAATGTATTAAAATCTCACATTAATTGGAGATTTTAGTATCGCGAATTTCAAACGACATTCTTGCAGGCACCAGATACGCTCTTCTGAATATCAATTGCCCTCTTTCAAACTGCAGAAAATTCACAAAGTTGTTGCCAACTCCGCTGAAGCCTTCATTCAATATATAGTACAAACCCCGCACCAGCGGGTACCTTTTAAGAGCAATATTTGCCTGATAAGGCTGCACATAGGTTTCGCCCATGCAGGTTGTGCATTGCACCGCAGCAATTTTAACTTTTTGCAAAAATTTCAACTGCTGCACATCGTCCTGATCGCCGATCCAGCTTACACCAATAAAACCAACAGCGTGCTCATTACCGGCAACAAAATTGATAACATCCTCGCTCGATCTTGCAGCCACCACGTTTTTGCCCAGCGCCCCGCCTTTCAGCACCGAATCAATGGCAAATCGAACGGTGCTGGTAGCAGATACCCCGTCCATGACTACCTGTATATTTTTAGTTACGCCATTTAATAATGAGCGCACATCCTTCATTGTTAAAATAGTGTCTTTTGATTTGTTGTTCACAATAATAGCAATAGCATCATAAGCAAGCAGTCCATAAACGGGCACATAATGAAATGAATCGTTGTAAAAATCTTCTTCCTGTTTGTTCAGCCCCCTGGTCACGATGATCATACGGGTGCTGTCATTACCTTTGGCAAGATCGCGGAAGCAATCTGCTTCTGACTTGTAATGTACATTGATTTTCGCATCAGGAAATGACGATTCAAAAACTTTTATTTCAGAATCTATGACCGGCTTAAAAGACTCATCCACGCTGATATCTATTGTGCCATGTGTGGGTGTTTCCTGAACTTTATTGTTTGATGCATTATTTCCACAGGCGAATAATTGCATGCTCACAACGCAAATAAAAAATAAACGAGCCTGTTTATAAAAAGAAAGAACCCGCATCAATTAAAATAGTTTTTTTTGTAGCCGCGATAAGCCCGCCAACCGCCGTACACAATGCAAAGACCGGCAAAAAAATAACGATAAAAGCTTTCAATTTCAAAACTAAACCCAAGCTGTTTTGAGAATATGAAAAATACGCCCAGCAAAAAAATCAGAAAGCCCATGCCATAATCCATAATAGACCGCATCAGCATGTAGCCTTTTGTCCTTCTGTCCGGAGCCTCGTTTTGCATCTGACTTCATTTTTATGTGCGGAGCAAATTACAGAAATAAGATTAATTAAATCCTAATCAGGTTTTTTTGCCACAGATTACACAGGCTTTTACAGAAAAGCTTTCCTTGATCTGTGCAATCTGTGGCAAAAAACAATGGGATCAATTTTCATCTGGCACCTGAAAAATAACGGGCAGCTTAAAATAAACAGCCACATTCTTGCCGTTTTGTTTTCCCGGTTTCCATTGTGGCATTTTCTTTATCACCCTGGCCACTTCATTATCAAAGTCTTTTCCCCCGCTTTTTTCAAATTCAATCCAGGTGATAGTGCCGTCTTTATCTACCACAAATCTTACCAACGTAGGCACTTTAGTGCCGGGTTCCATATCCTCTCCCGGCATTTTTAAATTCCTGGAAAGAAACCTTTGCAAGGCTTCCATGCCGCCGGGGAATTCAGGCATGAAATCAGGATGGTCGATAACAACAGTCCCTTCAGTCGCAGGCTGATCCTGGGTTTCCGGAGCTGATCCTTTCCCATTCAACGGCACAACATCCCCGGGCATTAATTTGTCCCCGTCCATCGTTTTATTAGAAATCATATTTTCTGCAAGCTCTTGCTGCGTTGCAATAGGCTTAACGATTTCTGCTCTTGTAATAACCGGTTTTGAATTATTTATCTGAGCAATTCTTTTTTCAGGCTGAATTTTTTCCTTTGGTTTTATTTCTGGAGTAACCTTCTCCGTTTTACCTATGTCCATAATTTGAATATCCGGGCTGACAAATGCAAACACTTTTTTTGTAGCAGGGAAAAAATGGCCAACCAAAATGGAGGTCACTACAATCAGGCAGATCGAGAAAAAAACAATAAGTATCGATTTTTTTAGTCTCTGTTCATAATGGCTGCGCAATTCGTAAGCACCATATTCTTTGTTGCGGTTATCAAAAATAATGTCAAGCACATCAGCCTGTAAAATCATTTCAGGTTTCATTGTAGTTGGTTTTAACAGTGAATAAAAATTGATGTGCCTGCGCAAGCTGTCAATAAGATGCAGCGGGGAAAAGATTCCATAAACTGAAAAGTTGATGGGCAGTCTATGGCTAAAGCATAGCAAAAGCATGCCATCCGTATGGCTGAAGCAGGGTAAAAGCGTACTTACTGTATGGGAACTGTATAGTAAAAGCGTACATGAAGTATGGTTGATATATGGAATAAGCATGGATAACGCCCACCTACGATATGGTTGCCAAATGGGAGGCTTTATAAAAAAAGGTTGATAATAATATGTAATGATTTGAATTACAGTAGACTATTTTTACCCATCCAATTCATTAGGCAAAGTACATCGGTTGCTCGTTGCAAATTCAATATTTGATCATTTATAGCGGCAAATCGGCGTCTGAAATCAACAATCAGCTAAATCGTTACTTTTGCGCCATGAAAATTTTGATGGTCTGCCTCGGCAATATTTGCCGCAGCCCTTTGGCAGAAGGCATTTTAAATGATAAGATCAACAGGTTGCGATTAGATTGGAAAGTTGACAGCGCAGGCACCAACGGCATTCACATTGGCGAAGCACCGCACCCGTTGTCGCAGAAAGTGTCGCTGCTGCATGGCATTGATATCAGCAGGCAGCGGGCAAGAAAATTTGTGGCCGATGATTTCAGCCGTTTCGATAAGATTTATGCGCTCGCTGAAGATATCATAGAAGAAATGAAATGGCTGACAGGAAAAAAATTTGATGCGTCCAAAGTGGATCTGCTCATGAATGAGGCTTATCCCGGAAAAAATAGGGATGTGCCCGATCCCTGGTCTGGCCCTGAATCGGGCTATCATCACGCATATAAAATGATTGATGAAGCCTGTGCAGCAATCATCGAAAAATTTTCTGTTGCCAATATTCAATAAATCATAATCATTGGCCGTCCATCGCCAACAAACAACGAACATCGAAGCTAATGCCCAAACCATCCATACCGCAAGGCACCAGAGATTTTGGCGCGGACGTTGTCCGCAAACGGAATTATATCTTCAATACCATCCGTGAAGTGTTTGAACTCTACGGCTTCCAGCCATTGGAAACACCGGCAATGGAGAATCTTGAAACGCTGACGGGGAAGTATGGAGAAGAGGGCGATAAATTGATTTTTAAAATATTGAATAATGGATTAGATAACCCTGCAAAACATGAAAAAGCAAAAGAAGATTTTGAGAAAATTTTGCAAGGAAAAAATGTAACGGGTATTACTGAGAGAGCATTGCGTTATGATCTCACAATTCCATTCGCTCGTTATGTTGCCATGAACCACGGCCAACTAACGTTCCCGTATAAGCGCTATCAGATGCAGCCTGTGTGGCGTGCAGACAGGCCGCAGAAAGGCAGATACAGAGAGTTTTATCAATGCGATGCGGATTTGGTAGGAAGCAATTCCTTAGTGAGTGATGTTGAGTTTTTGCAGATTTATAGTACAGTTTTTGAGAAATTAAAACTTACAGGTTATGAATTGCGTATTAATAATAGAAAAATTTTAGCTGGTGTAGCCGAAGCAATCGGAGCTCCTGATAAAATGATCGAAATGACTATAGCAATAGATAAATTCGATAAAATCGGAATGCCAGGGATAAAGAAAGAATTAAATGATAAAGGTTTTTCCGAAAAACAGATTTATGATTTGACAGATTTTATTTTCGCGGCAGAAGGGAAAATAATGAATGCCGGAGCTAATTTAATAGATGGCGAAAATTTTACTTTACACTTTTTGAAAGTTGCAGCCCCGCAATACTTGTCAAGCGAAATTTATAAGGAAGGAATTGATGAGTTGGAAAAAGTGTATTACGGATTTAAAACAATTAATCCGAATTCTAATATCAAAATTGATTTGACTCTTGCTCGAGGTCTTAACTACTATACAGGAACAATAATAGAAGTAAAACCGATGAATATTCAAATGGGCAGCATCGGCGGCGGCGGCCGTTATGATGATCTCACCGGATTATTCGGCGTTCCAAATATTCCCGGCGTAGGTATTTCATTTGGTGTGGACAGGATCTATGACGTGATGGAAGAATTGAAATTATTTCCAGAAACTATTTATGTTGGCACCAGGGTTTTATTTTTTAATCTGGGCGAAGAAGAAAGCAAAACCGCCTTTCAACTCATGCAGCAATTAAGAAATAATAATATTGCATGCGAACTATATCACGAGACGGCAAAGTTTGACAAGCAATTCAAATACGCCGATAAAAAAAACATTCCTTACGCAATCATTATAGGGAACAAAGAGCTGGAAGAAAAAACATGCAACATCAAAAATTTAAAAACGGGAACACAGATTAGTGTGCTGCAAGAAAAACTACACGAAATTGATTGGTTGAAGAGTTGATGACTATTCGACACGATATAGCTTTCCTGAAAATCAGGGATTGACTATTCAACGTTTCAACTTATCAACCCATCAAAAGCAACGCTCATAAATCATCGCCGCCCCCTGCCCCACCCCAACGCACATGGTAGCCAATCCATATTTCGCACCACGTCTTTTCATTTCATGTAACAATGTCGTGGAAATCCTCGCGCCGCTGCACCCAAGCGGATGGCCGATGGCGATGGACCCTCCATTTACATTCACTCTTTCCAGGTCTAATCCCAGGTCATGGATGCATGCAATGGATTGAGATGCGAAAGCTTCATTGAGTTCGATAAGTTCCATATCATTTACGGTTAGCCCTGCACGTTGCAATGCTTTTTGCGTCGCGGGCACCGGCCCAATGCCCATGATAGAAGGATCAACGCCTGCCACAGCCATTGAAATAATTTTTGCCATCGGCGTGAGATTAAATTTATCCACCGCTTCTTCGCTGGCTAATAACAACGCAGCCGCACCATCATTGATACCCGATGAATTTCCTGCGGTTACTGTTCCTTCTTTATCAAATGCCGGTTTCAGCGAAGCCAGTTTTTCCATTGAGCTTCTTCGCGGATGTTCATCTTTATCAAAAAATATTTTTTCTTCTTTACCGCCTAAAATTTCCACGGGCGCAATCTCATATTTCCATAAATCTTTTCCCAAGGCAGCAAAATATCTTCCCTGACTCGCCAGCGCAAACTCATCCTGCGCATGCCGGGAAATTCCCCATTGCTTCGCTACATTCTCCGCCGTCTCTCCCATTGAATACGGATAATATTTCTCCGCTAATCTTTTATTTGTAAATCTCCAACCGATCGTTGAGTCAAAAATTTCCCCATTGCGGCTAAATGCCTGTGAAGATTTCAACATCACAAAAGGTGCCCTGGTCATGCTTTCCACGCCTCCGGCAATATATAATTCTCCTTCGTTGCACATCGCTGCACGTGCTGCATCCATGATCGCCTGCATGCCGCTTGCGCATAAACGGTTCACTGTGTTTCCGGCAACGGTAACAGGCAAGCCTGCCAGCAAAGCCGCCATCCGCGCCACATTGCGGTTGTCTTCGCCTGCCTGGTTAGCATCTCCGGCAATCACATCTTCAACGGCATTCAAATCAATGCCCGGATTCCTTAGCAGCAGTGATTTGATAACATGAGCCAATAAATCATCCGGGCGAATGGAACTTAATGCTCCGCCGTATTTGCCAATGGGCGTTCGGACTGCATCAATAACATAACAATTTTTCATAAAAAATATTGACAAATATAATTCTGTTAAACGCAAATTTTTCTTCTTTTATGTACCCCTTTTGCAGTTTCCAATTGAGCCGCAGGCAGCGAGTTGTGAGCTTCGGGCTTTTTAGCTCGCAGCTCGTCGCTTTTAGCTCGCAGCTAAATGCTATCTTTGCCGATTCATGAAAACGGAGAAAAAAAATATCAGGCATTTAAACCAATCAGATATTGAAAAATATTTTGAGGAGATCGGAGAAAAAAAATTCCGCGTAAAGCAGGTATGGGAATGGCTCTGGCAAAAGCATGCGCATAGCTTTGATGCCATGACAAACCTGAGCAAAGAATTAAGGGCTCATCTCGCGGAAAAATTCACTCTGCCAGCTCTGGCGGTTGATGCAACCCAATACAGTTCAGATGGCACCATCAAAAGCCGCTTCAAAACTTTTGACGGGCATCTGGTGGAAGGTGTTCTGATTCCCACAGAAGAACGCAAAACAGCCTGCGTTTCCTCGCAAATCGGTTGTTCATTGAGTTGCAAATTTTGCGCAACAGGCTATATGGACAAAAAGCGCAATCTTGATTTTGACGAAATTTATGATGAAGTGGTTTTGATCAACCAGCAGTCTGAAAGGGTTCATGAAAAAAAACTTTCAAACATTGTGTTCATGGGTATGGGCGAGCCTCTGCTGAATTATAAAAATGTACTACGGGCGATTGAAAAAATCTCTTCTCCCGACGGATTGGGCATGAGCCCGAGGCGCGTCACGGTTTCCACAGCGGGCGTTGCAAAAATGATCCGGCAACTCGGAGATGACAAAGTAAAATTTAAACTGGCGCTTTCCCTTCATGCTGCGAATGACCAGAAGCGCCACGAGATCATGCCGATCAATGACACAAACAATATCAAATCTCTCGTCGATGCACTGAATTATTTCTACAAACAAACCGGCAACGAGATCACTTTTGAATACATTCTTTTTAAAGATTTTAATGATTCCCTGAAAGATGCAGACGAATTGATCAAAGTTTATCGTCAGGTGCCTGCGGACTTAGTAAACATCATCGAATACAATCCCATCGATGCCGCAAAATTCCAAAAGCCGGATGAAGAAACTGTGAATATGTTCATGAAGCACCTGGAAAAAAATAAAGTGAACGCCAGACTGAGAAAAAGCCGCGGCAAGGACATTGATGCCGCATGCGGCCAATTAGCCAATAAGAACTGACACTACTCTTTTCTCAATACCCCCAATTCGGCGAACACCCTGATTTAATAGGTATTTGCAGCAACCCGGTTTTAAACATTGACGTATTATTGGTGTCTCATATTGAATTAAAATAAAATAATGTATGAAACAAATATCTATAGTGCTGGCGCTCTTTTTTTTAGGATGGGCAGCCAATGCACAATCAACAGATAACAGTTCTGGCGACACAACGCATCGTCATCATGCTTACCAGAATTGGAATCACCGTCGCGGCAATGACAGCTTGCATAAAAGAAATTTTGGGGGTGCTGACAGAAATTGGGGGGCAGCAAATAATCGCTTCGGTCATCGTGGCGGTATGAACCGGTCTCATTTTTTTGGTAACCGCAATAGATCCGAAAGAGGCTGGGCCGGAGTGCGTTTTACTCCCGATCAGAGAAAACAAATGCAAGCAATCAACATAGACTATCGCAAAAAATCATCTGATCTGTACAAAAACGATAATCTCACTTTAAGAGAATACAAATCACAATTACTGGCGCTGCAGAAAGACAAGAAAAATAAACTTCAGGCCATTCTGACTACAGATCAAAAAGCCAAAATAGTAGAATTCAAAAAGAAGAGACAGGAAAATGCGCAGGTAATGGCAGCAGCCCGTCTTGAAAGACTAAAGATAAACCTGAAACTCAGTGATCAGCAGGCAGCAACAATTAAATCTCAGGAACAAAATCTGCGTGTGCAAATGCAATCTATCAGAGATAATGATAACCTGATGAGACAACAAAAAATGGAACAAATAAAAGCGCTCCTTGCGAAACAGAAAGATGCTATAAAGTCTGTGCTTACTCCGGAACAACAATCGCAATTTGAGAATATGAACAAACAAAGATCTGACACCAGATAAAAATATTTCACAGCTACGGTTATCTGTCAATCGGCAAAAATCGCATAAAAGCGGTTTTTGCCTTTTTTATTGAATACCTTTGCAGCTACTGTTGTAAAACAGCAATTATAATATGAAAAGAAAAACAGACAACTTCAACAAGTTCTTCAACAAGAAAAGCAATAGTGCAGTTAAAGAAGAAATCAAGCAGGAAAAAAAAGCAGAGAAAAAAGCCCGAAGGGAGGCCATTGAAAGGCATTTTGAAGAAAAGAGAAAAAAAAAGGATTCAGAAGCCGGAGGTCGGGAGTTACAGGTCAGGGGGCAGAAGACAGGAGTGGGGAGTCAGAAGCCTGACTCCGGTCATCGAACAACAAACAACAAACAACAAACAACAGATTATAATCCCGACCAAATCCCACTAAACAAATACCTCTCCCACTCCGGCGTTTGCTCCCGCCGTGATGCGGCTGAATTGATAAAGCAGGGAAAAGTTTCGGTGAATAATAATATTGTTACTGAGCCTGGCACAAAAGTTTTTCCAAGCGATATTGTAAAAGTGAGCGGGAAAAAAATCACCATCTCAAAAAATTTCATTTACATACTTCTTAATAAGCCCAAGGATTATATCACAACGACAGACGACCCGCTTGGAAGAAAGACAGTGCTTGATTTGATAAAGCATGCAACGCAGGAAAGAGTATATCCTGTTGGAAGGTTGGACAGGAACACGTCAGGCGTTCTGTTGCTCACGAATGATGGAGACCTTGCGCAAAAACTGGCTCACCCGAAACACGAGATCAAAAAAATATACCATGTCGTGTTGGATAAATCGCTTTCAAAAAACGATCTGGATGCGATTGCAGCAGGTGTTGTATTAGAAGACGGTGTTGCAAACGTAGATGCTGTTGCCTATGCAGACGCTAAAGATAAAACACAAGTTGGTATCGAAATCCACAGTGGCCGCAATCGCATTGTGCGCAGAATTTTTGAGCATCTTGGTTATGACGTCAAAGGGCTTGACCGGGTGATGTATGCCGGACTCACAAAAAAGAATGTGCAGCGCGGCAAATGGCGCCTGCTGAATGAAAAGGAAATCCGCATTTTAAAATATCTTAATTCTTCCATCAAATAATTTATTTGTGCAAAAGAATTCAACCGAAATCGTTTTCGAAAACGAAGATTTTATCGTCATCAATAAACCAGCAGGCATGCTAAGCATTCCTGACCGTGAAGGAAAAGATGTTTCTCTTAAAAATATATTGAAAGAAAAATACTGCGAAATATTTATTGTGCATCGCCTTGACCGGGAAACCAGTGGCCTGATCATATTTGCAAAAAATGAAGCCACACATAAATACCTTTCGCAATTATTTGAAGAAAGAAAAATTGAAAAAATTTATATAGGCATTGTGAGCGGAACGCTGCCTGAAAAAAAAGGCAGCATTGATGCACCTATTGCAGAAAACTCTCACAAACCGGGCATAATGCTCATCCATAAAAGAGGGAAACAGTCATTGACTGATTATGAAATGCTGGAAGAATTTGGGTCTCATGCTCTCGTGCAGTTTCAGATCCATAGCGGCCGAACGCACCAGATACGTGTCCACATGCAGCATATTGGACACCCCATTGTATGCGATGCGGTTTATGGCAGCGGGGAGCCCGTCCTCCTTTCATCAATCAAAAAAAAATTCAAGCTTTCCAAATCAGAAGAAACGGAAAGACCCATACTAGGCAGACTGGCACTGCATTCCAGCCAATTACGCTTTACAGATGCAAAAGGCAATGCACATCATTTTGAAGCGGCATTGCCAAAAGATATGAACGCATTGCTGCAACAGTTGAGAAAATGGAAGAAGTGACTGATTATTTGCTATTTTATCTCATCCAAATTGTAGATTTGAAAATAAATTAAGCTATATGAAACTTATGTACCGCTTTGCCTTAATGATTGGTCTATTCATTGCGACAACATCTATGTTCATGCAAAAGACAACGCATATTGTTTTTTTTGGTGACTCTATTACTGAAGCAGGTGTTAAAGCAGGCGGTTACATTAGCAAAATCGGGGAAGCCTTACAGGCTAAAGGGCTTGCTAACCAGTATGAATTGACAGGCGCAGGCGTTGGTGGCAACAAAGTGTATGATCTTTATTTGCGTATGGATGATGATGTGCTCTCAAAAAATCCTGATGTTGTTGTTATATGGATCGGCGTGAACGATGTTTGGCACAAGACATTATCAGGAACTGGGACGGATGCAGATAAGTTTGAAAAGTTCTATATAGCAATTATAAATAAACTGCAGGCAAAAAATATTCGCGTAATCCTTTGCACCCCTTCCACCATCGGAGAAAAAAGTGATTTCACCAACCAGCAAGACGGAGACCTGAACAAATATTCTCAGATAATAAGAGACCTTGCAAAAAATTACCATTGCGGGATGCTTGACCTGAGGGATATCTTCCATTCTTACGAGCTAAAAAACAATCCTTCGAATAAAGACAGAGGTATATTGACGGCAGATGGAGTGCATTTGAATGAACAGGGAAACCAACTGGTAGCTGATAAAATGCTTGAAGTGCTGCTTGCGAAATGAAATTGTGAGAACTGACCAGTGAATTGCGAGAGGAATACTCACTATTCATAACTCACTACTCACATTATTTTTCAAACTGTCAGCACGCTGTTCCATCCTGTAACACCATCAGGTTCCCGGAGTGGATTCCCAATATCTTCTATCCACATCTTGTCATCAATCAAAAATTTGTAGTGGTACCTGCCGTGCGGAAGCATTGGAATCTCAATCTTCCATGTGTCATCTTTTTCGGGCTTCATTTCCAGTTCGTCTTTTGCCCAGTGATTGAATGTTCCAGCAAGTGAAATGTGGTGGGCGGCGCCAATTGCGATGTGAAATACAATTGTCTTTTTCCTTTTGTTGAAATAAGGCGATTGCTGTTGCAGTTTCATAAGACCTCCTTTTTTGAGTTTGATAAAATGAATTCAATGGGTAGGGAGGGTCGGGGAATTTGAAATGATGCGTACTAACTAACCGGATTTTAATCTTTCGCCCTAATCAAAGTTTACGTTATAAATGCGAGATTTCAAAATCCTTAACACTGAAATGAATCACAACGCTGTAAGAATACCTTTATACTAAGCTATTAACATAAAAAACCGGAAATAATTGTGTTTTGTATCTTTTGGCTTTTTTTTATTCGTACCTCAATGCATCTATCGGATCCAGCCGGGATGCCTTTTGAGCAGGGTAATAACCAAAAAAAACACCCGTGATCACACATACCATAAAAGACAAAATTATAGACGATTCCGTGATCAGGGTTGGCCATGATAAAAAAACAGTAACCAGCTTGGATGCAGTAATGCCCAGTATTACTCCGATTACAGCTCCGGTAATGCTGATCATGATTGCCTCTGTCAGGAACTGTAATAAAATATCTACGCCTCTTGCGCCGATAGCCATGCGCAAGCCAATTTCTCTTGTGCGCTCAGTAACAGAAACGTACATGATGTTCATGATCCCAATGCCGCCAACAACCAGCGATATGCCCGCTATTACTGCAAGCAGAATAGTCAGTAATTGACTGGTAGAACTAAATGTTTTGATAAGTTCTTCCATAGTCCTTACTGCAAAATCATCATCATCACTTGGTTTTAACCGATGCGATTCGCGAAGTATCTGAGATATCTGGGTTGATGCAGCAACGGTCGAGCCCTCATCTCTTGCAGATGCGTAAATATTTTGAAAGTAAATGGTAGATAGTATCCTCTTCTGTACGGTTGTGTATGGGGAAAGTATAACATCATCCTGATCCTGCCCGAAAGCATTGGCGCCTTTTGCAGATAAAACGCCGATAACAAGAAAAGGGATTTTGGCAAAGCGAACATACTTGCCCACCGGGCTTTCTCCATTTGTAAAAAGATTGGTCACTACAGTCTGACCCAGCAGGCAAACTTTACTTTCTGTTGCAATATCCTTATCAGTAAATTCATTGCCGGCAGACAAAGCCCATTGACGAATGGTATCAAGGTATAAAGTATTTACACCTTGAATGGTTGTTGACCAGTTATTATTGCCATAAATCACTTGCCCTTTTGCAGTTGATGAAGGAGAAACGGCGCTCAGGTAAGTTCCCTTTTTTTGCAAAGCCACTACATCTGGCAATACTAATGTCTGAACGGTGGTAGCATCTAAACGAACGCCGCCCGTAACATTGCTGTTGGGACGGATAATAATCATATTGGAACCCATTCCGCCCAGTTGCGTTTGTATGCTTTGCTTTGAGCCCTGCCCGATGGCCACCATCGCGATTACAGAAGCAACGCCAATGATTATTCCTAACATGGTGAGGAAAGCCCTAAGCTTATTCCGTAACAATGCTTTGAAAGCAATTTTTATAAGGCTGATGAAATTCATAATTATTATTTGTTACACATCGTCTCCCACTGGCAAAGCCGCCAAAGCTTCTTTGGCATTCTTTTTATTTTCATTGATATGGTCTTTAATTAATTTTCCATCTTTTAATGTTATGGTACGGCTGCTGAATTGCGCAATATCAGGTTCATGCGTAACAAACACTATGGTTTTTCCGTGGTGTTCATTCAAGTCCTGCAATAATGCCATAATGCTGAAAGATGTTTTTGTATCCAGATTGCCAGTTGCTTCATCTGCAAGTATCATGACTGGTTCATTGATCAATGCTCTCGCGATAGCTACACGTTGCTGTTGGCCGCCGGACAACTGGCTTGGTGTGTGATCAAGCCTGTCTGCCAGATTCACTGCTTCCAGCGCTTTGATCGCCCGGTCTTTTCTGTCTTTTGTGCTCACGGAACTATTATACATCAACGGCAATTCAACATTTTCCAGCGCTGATGTACGAGGCAACAGATTATAGGACTGAAACACAAAACCTATTTTATTATTTCTTAAATGCGCAAGCTGATTGCGGGAGAGCTTCGCAACATCAACCCCATCGAGCAAATAAATACCACTGGTTTGCTTATCCAGGCAACCGAGCATATTCAGCAAAGTGGTTTTGCCAGACCCACTGGCGCCCATGATGGTAACGAATTCTCCTGTCATCACATCAAAGCTAATATCTTTCAGTGCTCTTACCGTTTCACTGCCCATTTTGAATTCTCGTTTGATATTTTTTAGTTCCAGTATCTTATTCATTATCTCACTTGCTTTTCTATAAATTCATTTTGCATTTTTCACTTCAAAATTTTCGGGCTGTTCAAATCATATTATGGCCTGCTACCAGCACTGCCGTTTTGTGGTCTTGGCGGTGTTGCTTGTCTTGCAGGCATGAAAGGACTTTTTGGCGGGGCAGTGTTTGCAGAAGCAGCATTTACTTTTGTCTGGGTTGTACTTGTGATGACCGAATCAGTAGCTGCCAGTCCATCAATAACCTCCACATGCGTATCATCATTCAAGCCTGTGTGGATTTGTTTCTCCACCAGGCTGTCGCCATATTGCACCCAGACAAACGCGAGACTGGATTTTGCTGCACTGCTATCTGCGGAATTGTTGCCTCCATGTTTTGAAATACCCGGCTTTGTATTGTCTCTGGGAGCATTCGCATTTTGCCGCGGCTTTGTTTCAGGTGGTAAGGCTAACAACTTATATTGCTTAGCCAAAGATGCATCGGGTTTAAACTTCAGCGCTTTGGAGGAAATAAGCATCGCATTGTTCACCTCTTTGGTATAAATAAAAATATTCGCCGTCATACCGGGTTTAAGTTTCAGGTCAGCATTGGATGCCGTAACAATAGTAGTGTAGGTCACAACATTTGCAGAAATTGCAGGCTCAAGCCTTATCTGATTCACTTTGCCATAAAAAGTGATATCCGGATAGGCATCGACGTAAAACATCACCCGCTGGCTGTCCTTCACATCGCCGATATCAGCTTCATCCACCGCAGCTTGAACCTGCATCTTCGTGATGTCTTTGGCAATGATAAAAAGCGTTGGCGTGTTGAAGGAGGCCGCAACTGTTTGTCCGACACTGATATTCCGCAACAATACCACGCCGTTGACCGGCGAATAAATGCTTGCGTAAGAAAGATTTTTTTCAGCAGCATCCAGTTGTGCCTGCACACTGGCCACTGTGGCTTTTGCTGTGAGGTACTGATCCTGGGCGGTTTCATAATCAGCTTTGCTGATAGCTCCTGTATTGTATAGCAATGACTGACGGTCAAAATTGCTTTTTTGATAAACCATGGTTGCTTTGGCAACTTCCAGATTGGCCTTGTATTGATCCACCGCTGCTACAAAAAGAGATTTATCTAATTGCGCCAGCAACTGTCCTTTTGTAACGCGTGCATTGAAGTCAGTATAGATATTTGCAATGGTACCAGAAACCTGAGAGCCAACCGTAACAGTATCCACCGGCTCAATGGTGCCAGTCGCCGTTACGCTTTTGGAAATATAACCGTACTGTGGCTTTTCTGTAATTACAAAAATTTTCTGATCCTCTTTTCTATAAAAAAAATACCAAATGCATGCTCCCGCAAGTACTAAAAAGATGATTATAAAAACAATTCTATATTTTTTCATTTAGAAGAAATTTATATTTTTCGTTTCATAGCGTTTAGATTGAAGTCTTTCTTTCGCATCTGTTTCAATCTATAATTTCACTGGCTCGCCATGGTAGAAATTATAAATCTCAATATTGAGCGCAGCAGTGTATTTTGCCTGGATATAAGATTGTAATGATTGCACGTACAGGTTTTTCTGTTGTAACAGATCCACAAGATTAGCAGCCCCCACTTTAAATTGTTCGCTCGCTACCCGATAGCTTTCCTGGCTCGCTCTTAATTGCACGACAGCTGCATCATACTGGGCTTGCGCATTCAGCACGTTGATGTATGCCTGTTCAACTTCCTGCGACAAGGTGGTCTTTGCTCCAAGCAACGAAAGCTTTGCCTGATCAATTTCGATTTTAGATACTTCAATCTGCGTTTTATAAATGCGGTTATTGAAAATGGGCACAGCAACCGTTAATCCGATGCGCTGGTAAAAGTTATTATCGAGTTGCTTTAGATATTCTATTGACTGGTTGTTGGAATAACCAGAAGCCAATGAAGTACCAATGCTTGCAACCGGCAGCGATTGGGCTTTTGCCATTCGCAAATTCATTTCTGCAATATCAACTCCTGTTTCAGCATATTTTATTTCAGGCCTCGATGCCAGAGCTGACCTCTGCACTTCATCCAAAGCAGGCATCAGTGCGGTAGCGATGATCGTATCCGGAACAGCTATTTCCATGGTATAGCTCCACGGTAGCTGCAATAATTGTTTTAAGTTGAGAACATTTTGCTTTAAGGAACTTTGCGCAGAAACCAAATTGTATTTATCTGTGGCGTTTTGTGCTTCCAGTTCTATCAGCGCGTTTTTGGCAATGCTCCCTGCGGTGTATTGCTGATTGCCCTGATCGAGCTGCGCCTGTGATGTTTTTACCATGTCTTCTACATAAATGATATTTTCTTTTGCCAATAAAACATTGAGATAGTCCTGTGTGATTTGCAGCGTTAGGCTATTAACCGTCTGATCGACATTAAGCCCGGCCTGATTCAAATTTAGGTTTTGCAATTTGATGTTGTAATTTAGGTACCCTCCGTTATAAACTGTCCATGCCGAAGTGAGCGAATAGGTGCTGGAAAAACTTGATTGAGTTGCATACCCGCCTACTACGGGATTAGCATTGGTGCTATGTGTAAAATTCTGCCCCATATTCCCGAACAGATTAGGATACTTTGCAGCTTTTGCAAGCAGCAGGTCTTGTTTGCTGATTTGCTGGCTCAGCCGTAATGTATTCAATTGGATATTATTCTTGTTTGCATAATCAACACAGGTTTGCAAATCCCATTTCAAAGGCAATTGCTGCGCAGCATTATCCTGTGCCTTTACTGACTCGTTCGATGCAATACAAAGAAAGACGATACTATATATCAGGACTTTTGTAACCATAATAATAAAAAATTTAGGCTTTAATTTTAAGTACATCACTTGCAAAAATAATGTTCATGGGCGACCGCGTATTGGTTAAACAAAAGCAAGCCATCGAAAAAGCCATCATCAATGAACAAGTTACAACAGGCATTTCAGGGTTGGAATAAAATCAGGCCAATTGTAAAATGCTTTGAGGAAAATATACTACGTCTGTCCTTGCATGTAAGGATATGCAAACTTACTGTTTCAGGGCATAAGCCAAATTTTTATTTAGCATTTATACAAGACCCGATCGCCATGCCCTAAGTAGTGCTTTATATTTTCGTTATAAAATTCCCTTAATGAAATTATCGTAGCTGGCCATCAACAAAAGCGACTCTTATCATCTTTTCAGATGAGCTTCGTCATAAAAAAGTATTCTTAAAAACGGGGAAAATTTATGAAAGAAAATTGGCAAGTGAGTGTGGCCGATGGGCTCATCATTGAAAAATTCATAAAAAAATAGCATCATAAATGATGCTGTTTTACAATTTAACCATGTACTTTAAAGAATTCGGAAGAAATCTTGAGGATATCCTGAGGCCACTAAATATAAGAGCGCTTTAAATTTTTCTAAAGCGCTCTCGGTATTATCAAAACTATTTGCAATTTTTTATTGCTGAACTACCTGCGACCTCAATGATTCAACAAGCCTCCCCACACTTGCCAATGCCGGTGAATTAGACGGAACACCAGCCTTGCCGGCGCCAGCGACCAGATCAACCTCAAATGCATTGAAATCACCATTATCGGCCTTGCCATTCATCCGCGAATTTGTGGCAGGATTATGTGCATCTACCATTGATTTACCGCCGTAAGTATAATCCTTGGCTCCGGTAGCTACAGCTACAAAAACAGTGAGGTTTGTGCTCAGGGCCTCAAAACCCGAAAGGTTTCCCATTGAGACTTCCGACAGCAAGGTCGTGAAATGACCATTGATGGCGGTATCCCCTGCAATAACAAATATTGCGCTGTCAACGATGTTTCGAATGAGCAAGTAGCCTTGCTCTACCATTTGACCTGAATTTGCAGGATCTGCTACCATTGCTGACCCACCCAATGAATCATATAACGTGGTTGTTGACACAGTGGATACGGGGGATGAACTGCTTTTTGAGCATGAGCTCATTAATGAAGCGGAGATGGCAATGCCGAGAACTACTGATAATAATGCTGTCGTTTTCATACTTGTGTTTTTGTGTTAAAAAAGATTTTTTAAAGAATTATATATTTTATAGCTGAATGAGGCAGATGCAACCGGGCAGCCGTTCTTTAATTCTTCTTCAGTAGGTATGTAGCGTGTCGCTTTGTTGTAATGGAGAGTTGATGTGAAATCTTTCAAAATCTCATTGGCATTTGCTTTTACAGGAAAGAATGTGAATACAACAATTTCAGTTTTAGGGTTTACCATTACACGGTCAATCCCTCTTTGCTGATAAAGCCACGCAGTGATCTTATCCGCAGCTTGCTGGTCAATGGGCTGCTTTATGTCAATCCTTGCCATTACCCTTGTATTTGCACCAGGAGCTTTCGGCCTGGTAACAAAATAAATATGTGTTGCAAGAACTGCAGTGAAAATAAAAAACAAACCAAGTGCGCTTAATAAGATTTTTCTGAGAAGTCCTTTTTTCATAAAACTCTTTTTAGTATAAAATCATCTACGGCATTTCTATGATAATAGATTTTTTTAATCGCAAAAAAATACATCTGCTTTTTTACATGAGCGGACTTTATATCGGACAAGAAATTGCTGAGGTACTCAATACAAGAAAAATTTTGAGACGGTTAGTATGAATGATTCTTAAATTGCTATGAAACGGGAAATAGTTTGGAAATATTTACGCAAAAGAAATGGTGATAGATTTTAGCAGAAAGAAAATAATGAAGACGTAGTGTTTTTAACAGCAAGTTTATTTTCCCTATAAAGCACTGTTTAAAAAATTTATAGCGCATCTCGCTTAACTTGCAATTACCATTGATCCCGGTATTTTACTTTTATAAAAATAATGCCATGCATATTTTTCGGTCCATGCAATGTTACTTTATGAAATCTTTATTGAGTGCATCGCTATCGCTGATCGCTGGAGTTTTTGCATATTCACAAGATCTTCCACAATCAGCGGACTATCTGAGCAAAGATTTTCATAAACAAAGGCGCGATGCGTTGAGAAACCTGATGCCCTTCAATTCAGTTGCAGTAATATTCGCTTATCCTGAAAGAGTCTTTTCGAGAGATATTAATTATGTGTATCATCAAAATCCAGACCTGTATTACTTTTCAGGATATAACGAGCCTGATGCGGTACTGCTGATTTTTAAGGAAACTCAATATGTTGGTGACAGCAATTACAATGAATTATTTTTTGTACGCAAACGTGACCCTCAAAATGAAACATGGACCGGCCGGAGACTGGGCATAGAGGGCACTCGTTCAAAGCTTGGTTTTGACAAAGTATTTACAGGCGAAGATTTCGACAGCATTTGCCCCGATCTGAGCAAGCTCACAGTTGTTTATGAGGAGCTGCCGGATGATATTTCAGATAATAATGATCCCGGCGGGCTGTATAATCTGTATGAAGTCTTCAAAAGAAAAGCGAATATTCCACCGGGCGCAAATGAAAAACTCAATGCAGACCTCAAAATGATCAGCAACTATGCAAGTGCAGCATATCTTAAATATTACATTAATTATTTCGGGATAAAAATGAAAAATTATGAGGCTTACAGAAACAGTGAATTCATAAAGCAAATAATGACTAATCCTGATTCAGCAGGGCTTGAAAAAATAAAAAACCAGATCAGGCAAACAATAAAAATATCAGGAATAGATTTTTACAACCAATTGACTAATACGCTCCGTGAAATAAAAACTCCCGAAGAGCTGACGCTGCTCCGCAAAGCAGTTTTTATTTCAAGCATTGCTCATGCTGAAGCAATGAAAGCTATCCGGCCAAACATATCAGAAAGGGAACTCGAAGGCATACTCACTTTCGTGCATAAAAAATATGGGGCTGAAGAAGAAGGTTACGGCCCAATTGTAGGCGCCGGAGCCAATGGCTGCATCCTTCACTATGAAGAAAACAGTGTTACCAATGTGAAAAATAATATGGTACTCATGGATGTTGCTGCAGAGTATCATGGCTACTCAGCCGATGTAACGCGGACGGTGCCCTCCAATGGGAAATTTACGCCGGAGCAAAAAGCAATCTACCAACTCGTTTACGATGCACAGGAAGCAATCTTCAGGCTTTGCAAGGAAGGAACTCCTTTTAGCGACTTGGATAAAAAAGCCAGGGAAATCCTTACTGCCGGCCTTTTAAAGTTAGGCATTATTAAAGATGAAAAAGAAATAAGCATTTATTATCCGCATGGATGCTCGCACCATATGGGCCTAGATGTGCATGATAAAAGCAATTACGGGTCATTAAAAGCAAACATGGTAATCACTGTTGAACCCGGCGTTTACATTCCTGAAGGAAGCAAATGTGATAAAAAATGGTGGAACATTGGCGTACGCATTGAAGATGATGTGGTGATTGGAAAAGATACTTATGAATTGCTTTCTGCACAAGCTCCAAGGAAATGGGAAGATGTAGAAAAAACTATTAAAGAGAGAAGCATTCTGAATAGTTTTGTGTTGCCGGCGTTGAAGTAATAAAAGATAATATCAAAAGGGTATTCCGGTTATAGTTTAAGCACATATTGCCTGCCTTATTTGCTTAATATCCTCCGGCGAGGTGCGACAACAACCACCAATCAGTGTCGCACCCGCATTGCGCCAGCCAATTGCCTCTGTTATAAAATCAGTATGCACTGCCCCGGGCAACCAGCACTTATTTTGCGCATCCCATATCTCGCCTTTATTGGGATACGCAAGCACGGCTTTGTTGCTGACAGACACGGCTATCTGCACAAGTGATTCCACAAATTGCGGCGGTGTGCAGTTCACGCCTATAGCAAGCACCTGCTTTGAGTCATTTGCCAGTGCAGCGCATTCGGCAAAAGCCGCCCCGCTGCATATCGAAGTCTCATTTTTACAGCTATAGCTTATCCACGCTTTCACATCCGGTAATTCCTTTAACAGATTAATCAATGCGATTGCTTCTTCGGGGCAGGGAATCGTTTCGCATGCAAGGAAATCAGCTCCGCTTGCTGCAAGCACGTTCATTCTTTCGCGATGAAATAACATTAGTTCTTCTATGCTTAATCCATAGTCTCCTCGATATTCAGAGCCGTCGGCACGCGATGCGCCATATGGCCCCACGGAAGCTGCAATTAATGGCAGTGATCCTCTACTCGAATCGCTTCCCAATACCTCATCTCTTGCTTCGATGGCCAATCTCGTTGCTAACTGCATCAGTTCAATTGCCTTTTCCTTTGCGTAGCCTTGTTTTGCAAACCCATCAAAACTTGCCTGATAGCTTGCGGTAGTGATCACATCTGCGCCTGCTTTCAGATAATCCAGATGCACCTGTTTTATAAGAGAAGGGTTTTCTGTCAACAATTTAGCAGACCATAACGCGTGGTTCAGGTCAGCACCATGTTTCTCCAGTTCTGTTGCCATGGCACCATCCAAAATAACAACGCCGCAATTCTTAATAAATGGCTCAAATAATTTTACCATAATAGAACTTATTTCAATAAAAATAATTCAATTAGATTTAGTATGAATAAAACACATTTTTGCCATGACGGGAATAAATCAGCATTCATTATCAAAAACATTCGATTTTTTTATCAAAAAAAATAAATGTTAATTTGACACGAATTTGCTGTATGAAAAAGGAAAGCTTTGTTATCGGGGTTGACTATGGTACCGATTCTGTCAGGGCAATCATAATAAATGCCGGCAGTGGCAATGAAATCGCTTCAACTGTTTTTTATTACCCACGCTGGAGAGATGAATTGTACTGCAATGCTTCAACCAACCAGTTTCGCCAACATCCGCTCGATTATATAGAAGGGCTGCAATTTACCATTAAAAATTGTTTACAAAAAGCAGGAACTGCTATTGCCTCAAATATCAAAGCCATTTCAATTGATACTACCGGCTCCACTCCTGTTGCTGTAGATGAATCCGGGACACCCCTCGCGCTATTGGCGGAATTTGAGCGAAACCCAAACGCTATGTTCGTGCTTTGGAAAGACCATACATCTGTTAAAGAAGCGGCTGAAATCAATGAGCATTCAAAGAAATTTGCCATTAACTATCTGCAGTTTGTTGGGGGTATTTATTCTTCCGAATGGTTTTGGGCAAAACTACTTTATGTTTTAAGAGAAGATGAAGCGATAAGAAAAAAATGTTACTCATGGGTTGAGCACTGCGATTGGATACCTTTTCTTTTAACCGGAGGCAAACATATTTCAGAAATGAAGCGCGGCGTTTGCAGCGCAGGCCATAAAGCGTTATGGGCAGCAGATTTTGGCGGATTGCCTCCGGATGATTTTTTTACTGCCTTGGATCCGCTGCTAAAAGGTTTTACAAAAAGATTATTCACAAAAACTTATACCGCAAGCGAATCAGCGGGCCCCATCAGCAAAGAATGGTCAGAGCGTTTAGGCTTGCCTGTTAATGTAGTGATTGGTGTGGGAGCATTCGATGCGCACATGGGCGCGGTAGGCGGGCAGATTGAGCCTTACCATTTAAGCAAAGTGATGGGTACTTCGACGTGCGATATGCTGGTGGCACCTATAGAAGAAGTGAGGGGCAAATTAGTTAAGGGCATTTGCGGCCAGGTACCCGGCTCGGTCATACCTGGGATGATCGGAATGGAAGCAGGCCAGTCCGCTTTCGGTGATGCTTATGCGTGGTTCAAAAACTTATTGGCATGGCCGTTGGGAAACTTAATGGAAAAATCCGTGACAATTGAAGAAGTGATAGAGAAAATAATTCCTGAATTAAGCAGGCAAGCTGCTCAATTGCCAGTTGAAGAAAAATCAGAAGTGGCTGTTGACTGGCTGAATGGCCGGCGAACACCGGATGCGAACCAATCCTTAAAAGGCGCTATTACCGGGTTGAATTTGGGGAGCAGTGCACCGAAGATCTTCAGATCAATTGCAGAGTCAACCTGTTTTGGGGCCAAGGCAATTGTTGATCGTTTCAATGATGAGGGCGTTCCTGTAAAAGGTTTGATAGGATTGGGTGGTGTCGCAAAAAAATCTCCCTTTATCATGCAGATGATGGCTGATGTGATGAACATGCCGATACGTATTCATAAATCTGAGCAGACCTGTGCTTTGGGCGCAGCCATGTTTGCAGCGACTGCCGCCGGTTTGTACGAGAAGGTAGAAGATGCTATGGGAACAATAGGCCAGGGCTTTGATGCCACATATCATCCTGACAAATCAAACATTGATTTATATTTGAAAAGATACGGAAAGTACAAGGAATTAGCGGATTTTCTGGAGAAAAAAAACTATCATTTTTAAGTTACCACTTACTACTATTAACAAGTCAATTATGGCTAACCAATACAAGTATATTCAGGAAGCCGCTTATGAGGCCAACATGCAGTTGCCAAAACTAGGTTTGGTGATTTTCACGTTTGGGAATGTAAGTGCGGCGGACAGATCACTCGGTGTTTTTGCGATCAAGCCCAGCGGCTTTCATTACGATAAGCTTTCACCTGGCAAAATGGTGATAGTGGACTTTAATGGGAATATTGTCAAAGGGAAACTTCGCCCGTCTTCCGATACCAAAACGCATGCTGTATTATACAGGCACTGGGAAAATATTAACGGGATAGCACACACGCATTCATTATATGCTACCGCGTGGGCACAGTCATTAAGGGATATTCCGATATATGGCACCACGCATGCAGATCACAATACTGTTGATATTCCATGCGCTGCACCTATGAGCGGGGAAATGATTGCCGGAGACTATGAATACCAAACAGGTTTTCAAATTATGGATTGCCTGAAAGAAAAAAATCTGAGCTATGAAGAAATAGAAATGATACTGGTGGGCAGCCATGCTCCGTTCACCTGGGGAAAGACACCAGATAAAGCCGTGTATAATAGTGCTATGCTTGAAACACTGGCACACATGGCATTTATAACAGAACAAGTGAAGCCATTGGCTCCAAGATTAAAAGATGCGCTGATCAAAAAACATTTTGAAAGAAAGCATGGGCCTGAAAGTTATTATGGCCAATAATGAATTTGCGAATGTGAATAACAAATCAGCTTTTGACTAGCTCCGCCCTTCAGCCCTGAAAGAGAATGAAAATAATAAATGTTGTTACCAATCGTGAAACCGAAGCCAAATAGAATATCAGCAGCACAAGAGTCCGCCGAAGGGTAAACAATGTTGAAAAAAGAACCAAAGATCACTACATAAAAACAAAATATGAGCTTAAAGCATTTAGAAGTTTGGTTCGTAACCGGCAGCCAGCATTTATACGGAGATGAAACATTGAATCAGGTCGCACTAGATTCACAGACAATTGCTGATGCGCTTATGCAATCGCCGCAAACTCCCGTAGCCATTGTGTTTAAGCCGACAGTAAAAACTACTGAAGAAATTTATCATGTGTGCTCTGATGCGAACACCGCAAAAAATTGCATAGGCATCATTGCATGGATGCACACTTTTTCTCCGGCAAAAATGTGGATCAGCGGATTGAAAATTCTGAACAAGCCTTTGCTGCATCTGCACACACAATTCAACCGGGATATTCCATGGAATGAGATTGACATGGATTTCATGAACCTCAATCAGTCAGCTCATGGCGACCGCGAATTTGGATTTATGGTTAGCCGCATGCGCAAAAACAGGAAAGTAGTTGTGGGTCATTGGCAGGATGAGGAGGTAGTTAGCCAAATCATTGGATGGGCAAGGGTTGCAGCAGGCTGGCATGATTGGCAGGGCGCAAAATTCGTACGTTTTGGAGACAATATGCGTTACGTTGCAGTGACCGATGGAGATAAAGTGGAAGCTGAATATAAATTCGGTTATTCAGTGAATAGCCATGGTATTGGCGATCTGGTAAAAGTAATCAACGAAACAAGCGATGCATCGGTAGATGCGTTGGTAAAAGAATATGAAGAGCAATATAAAGTGGCAGATAAATTAAAAAAAGGGAACGAAAAACATGCTGCGTTAAGAGAAGCTGCAAAAATCGAAATTGGACTTCGCGCATTTTTAGATTACGGGAATTACAAAGGCTTCACAGATACCTTCGAAGACCTTCATGGCATGGCTCAATTGCCGGGTATAGCCGCACAGCGCCTGATGGCTGCAGGTTTTGGTTTTGCAGGAGAGGGCGATTGGAAAACAGCAGCCCTGGTTCGTGCAATGAAAACCATGGCCATAGGACTTCCGGGCGGCAATTCTTTTATGGAAGATTACACTTATCATTTTGACCCGAACAACCCGTTGGTGCTCGGATCGCATATGCTGGAAATTTGCGAGAGCATTGCAGATGAAAAACCGTCCTGCGAAATACATCCGCTGAGTATCGGCGGAAAAGCAGACCCGGTAAGACTTGTATTCAATGCTGCTGCGGGCCCGGCAATAAATGCATCAGTCATTGATCTGGGAAATCGTTTTCGGTTACTGGTGAATGAAGTGGTGACGGTGGCGCCAATACAAAGTTTGCCCAAACTACCTGTTGCCCGCGTATTGTGGAAACCTTATCCTGATATGAAAAAAGGCTGCCAGGCCTGGATATTAGCGGGTGGCGCGCATCATACTTGCTATAGCCAAAACCTCAGCGCAGAACAACTTCAGGACTTTGCAGAAATAGCAGGCATTGAGTTTGTTTTAATAGGCAAGAATACTGATATTTATCAATTCAAAAATGAATTGAGATGGAATGATGTTTATTATCAAATTAACAGATAGGTTAGTTGAGAGTCGGGAGCCAGATGCAAAAGAACAATTAAGATTCTAATAAAATTCAAAATTAATTTCAAAAATCATAACCTAACGATAGCTTATGCACAATAAACTGGTCAGCGCGGATTATATTGTCTTTATCATTTACTTCTTCATTGTTGCCGGTTATGGCTATTTTATATACCAGCGAAAAAGAAAAAAGGTATCTGATACGCATGACTTCTTTCTCGCTGAGGGATCGCTGACCTGGTGGGCAATTGGTGCATCATTGATCGCGTCAAATATTTCTGCAGAGCAATTTATCGGCATGAGCGGTAATGGCTTTTTTGTCGGTATTGCTGTATCAGCTTATGAATGGATCGCAGCAATAGCGCTAATCATTGTTGCTGTGTTTTTCATGCCCATATATCTTAAAAATAAAATTTTCACGATGCCGCAGTTTTTAAAAACGCGGTATAATGAAACAGTCGGGTTGATCATGACAATCTTCTGGCTTTTCCTGTATGTGCTGGTTAACATCACTTCCATCATGTATCTTGGCGCATTGGCGATCAATAACCTTTCGGGTGGGCAGCATCTACATCTCATTATGATATGCCTTTCTGTTTTTGCTATCGTTATTACACTGGGAGGAATGAAAGTGATTGGCTATACAGATGTGATACAAGTGCTGGTGCTGATCATCGGAGGGCTTGCAACAACATACATGGCGTTAACTATGGTGAGCGAAAAATTTGGTTTGGGTAAAGATGTGCTTGCGGGCTTTAATCAATTGATGAAAGATGCGCCTGATCATTTTCACATGATATTCTCAAAACCTGATGCAGGCACACCACAAAATGATGTGAATAAATATTTAATCCTTCCGGGAATAGCTATGTATTTTGCCGGGCAGTGGGTTGTGAACCTGAACTACTGGGGCTGCAATCAATACATCACGCAACGTGCGCTGGGCGCTAATTTGAACACGGCTCGCACAGGTATCTTATTTGCCGCACTGCTTAAATTAATGATGCCTGTTATTGTTATGCTTCCGGGGATTGCGGCCTATGTTTTGTATAAGAATGGAAGCTTACAGTCGGAAATGTCCATCGGCGGAAAATTTAATCCCGATAATGCATACTCATCGGTATTGGGTTTTTTACCAAACGGCTTTAAGGGTCTATCGCTCGCGGCTCTTACTGCCGCTATAGTTGCTTCGCTCGCAGGAAAAGCCAATAGTATCTCTACCATTTTTACATTGGACATTTACAAAAAATATATCAAAAAAGATGCAAGCGAAAAACAGATGGTGTGGATTGGCCGCATTGCTATTTTAGTGGCCATGTTTTTTTCTATTGCATTTACATGGGATGATTTACTGCACATTAGCAGTGAAGGTGGTTTTACTTATATTCAGAAATATACCGGCTACATAAGCCCGGGTATATTTGCAATGTTTATTTTCGGGATGTTTTGGAGACGGACAACGGGCTCAGCAGCTATTGTTGGTTTAATTACCGGAGTAGCGGTAGCTGTTTTGTTTAATGACTTCGCCACCCAATGGTTTGGTCACGAAACACTATTATATACTGCTTTCAAAACTCAAAGGCTTATACATGGGGTATTGACGGATGTTTGGGAAGTGCCATTCCTCATCAGCATGGGCTGGTCATTTTTCTTCACAGCATTAGCTATGATTGGGGTAAGCTTTGCAGGGCCGAAAGTAAATCCAAAAGCATTCGAGCTTGATGCAAGCATGTTCAAATTAAAGCCTTCAACGACATTTTTGATTGTTTTAATTCTGGCGATATTAACAGGGCTATATGTGAGATTTTGGTAATAAAAAAACTGTCACAAAAAATTTTATAACCAAAGCCACAGCGTATTCAATATCATTGAACTTCCGTGGTCTTTTGTTTATAGCCATTGATCTGCTAAGGGTAAGATTAATTTTGGATACAATCTGATGTAATGCTTATTTAGCATTTCTCTGATAAAATTTATCCTCTGAACAAAATGTAATTACTAATCTTAGTGTTTTCAATAAAAAAATTCTTTCAATTGTTCGTCTGTATAATCTTTTACAAACGCAATCACGTTGTTGTAACTGCTAAACTCGCTCGGGTTATGCATAGTAGTTAAAACTACTGCTTTCATGCCTGCATTCATAGCTGCCTCTACCCCTTTGGGGGCATCTTCAAATACAATACAATTTTCTGGATCTTCATTGATCAGCTTTGACGCTTTTAAATAGGTTTCCGCATCCGGTTTGCTGACCGCTACATCATCTGCGCTCACTATCACATCAAAATAATGGCGCAGATGCAGATTGTCCAGCACAAAATCAATATTAAAAGGGATCGCTGCCGAGCCAATGGCCATCCTGATTCCCTTAGCCCTTGTTTCTTTCAAAAAATCTTCAAGCCCATCAATCAGTTTTAAATGAGGAAGAAAGTTTTTCTGATAGCGGTTTTCCTTTTCCATCGACCAGTGCTCCATTTCCTCATTGGAGAAATGCCCTTCGCCAAAAACACGAGTAAACAGCTCGGTATTTTTGCCATACATCTGGCTGCGGACATCTTCCCAGCTCAGATTGGCTTTCAGGTCATCGTTCAGAATACCATACCATGCTTTGACGTGATATTCCATATCATCCACCATCGTTCCATTGAGGTCAAAAAGAAATGCTTTGGGGAAATTGTTCATCAATTAAAGCTTAAAATGCTTAGATTAAAAAATGCAAATATAAACCTGTCAGGTTCAAAATAAACTAAACAGAATTACACACATATTCAATTTGCCAAAAGGCATTATTATTGAATTGAGGATACAAGAAGAAAATGATTTTTATGGAAAATACAGACAATAGAAACCTCAGCTTTCCTCAGCGAAACTGGTTTCTCTTATGCATCTTGGTAGCTATATTCAGCCCTCTTTTAGTCCATTTATTGCAGACAAGTGCACAAAAAGAATCTAATAAACAATACAATGACATTCGCCGCTCTGATTCTTCAAAGGCAAATGACAGTTCGTATAAAGTTGCTGTTCCCCCGGATAATCAGGCAGGCAATAAAAAAGCAGATTCTGGTACTCATTGAAACATCCTATTTTTTTGAAAGATCCAGATGGTAAATGATCCCAAACCTTTGTTATCTGATACCAGAAAATATATGGGCAACAACATATAAAAAAGCAAATTCAGAAATTGCTAAGTTGGAATAACCTGCCTTTGTATCATTGATCCAAGTGCTTTTTACCAATGCCCTCTTTGCCATCTCCGGTCGTGGCCACGCTGGCTCCAATGCCCTTCATGCCAAGCCCGTCCCTTGCGTCTTTTTTCCCAGTGGCCCTCATGCCATGTGTACTTACCTCCTGACCAAACCCAATCTCCACTAATCCAAACATAATCAGGGGCCGCCGGGTCTATTCCGCGCTCATATACCATATCAGCGGCCTTTCAGTCACTACCCCGTCTACTGCGCAGCCTGTAATTAAGATAAGCAAACTAAATATCAGGATCTTGCAGAAATTGTTTTTCATACCATTGATTTTTTATTAATTAATTCTCAAAATTGAAATCCAAGACTATGTCACACGAATATCATGTTGAAAGGCTTAATCAAATTATACGCAGATTTAAAGAATTATATGGCTTGATAGTTGTGCAATTTCATATATAATGCCGGATTAAGTAAACACCCCCAGTCTTGAAAAACACACTTGATAAGAAAGTCCTGATAGTTGATGATGAAGTGGATATTTGCAATCTTCTTAGCTGGATATTAAAGCAAAAAAATTTGTCAGCCTCCTATGTCAATACGCTATCTGAGGCAGAAACAGCACTGAAAAAAGATGTGCCCTCCATTTTGTTTCTTGATAATTATCTTCCGGATGGGTTTGGGGTTGAGTTTATCCGGTTTGTGAAGGAAAATTATCCAGCAATAAAAATAGTTATGATCACTGCCCATGACTCCTTTTCAGAAGAGCAAAAGGCACTGAACAGAGGAGCCGATTTCTTTATTTCAAAACCATTTACCAAAGCGCTCATTAATGAAACGATTGATACTTTATTGAATTAACAGCAAAGCTAGTTCCCATAATGTAGAATTAATTTCCCCCTTATTTATTTTTTATTCATCAGATTTTATTTTGCCAGGCGAAAATGCAAATATTCAGGCTGTTTCACGAAACACATTTTCTGGCAGGCTATTTAATATAGTAGAAATGATATCTACATTATAAAAACAAAAAAAATTATCATGGGAAACTTATTGTATCTGATAGCAGTAATATTGGTTATAGCATGGGCAATTGGCTATTTTGGCTATGCAGCAGGAGGGTTGATCCACATCCTTCTGGTTATTGCAGTTATTGCAGTTGTCCTCAAGGTGATACGTGGTGCGGCAGATTAGCTTTCGTATGTGCTGATAAAAATCAGTTCTGAGCGAAATTCAGGGAAATGACAAAAGAAGTTCCTTTCCCTATTTCGCTTTTTACTTCAACGGAGGCTTTGTGATTCAAAATTATATTTTGAGTGTGCGTTAATCCAAGCCCGTTGCCCTTGAGCTTATTTGTAAAATAAGGCTCAAATAATTTAGACATCGTTTCTCTATCCATTCCGATACCATTATCGGAAATCGTAATGATACATTTTTTATTCTTTTCCTCTGTTTTTATCTTAAGTATCCCCTTTTCATCGTGCATCGCTTCAACAGCATTAACAATGATATTCAAAAAAGCGATTTTTATTTTTTCTTCGTCAACCGATACGATACAAAGGTTTTTTGCGTATGATTTCTCAACACTGATTTTTTTGAGCACTATCCTGTCCATTGCCAATTCAAGTGCCTTATCCAGAATTTCATTAACAGGGACATTCTGATAATTCAATTCGGCAAATTTTGAGGAATTGAGCAAGTCGGTAATCAACTGGTTAATGCGTTTTACATTTCTGTTGATCATCTCAATTAATGTTGCGTTCTCTTCTTCAACGGGTATTTGTGACTGCAACTGATCTGTAGCAAGTCCTATATTTGTAAGCGGATTCCTCACTTCATGCGCTATTGCACGGGCTATTCTTCCTGTGATGGCAAGTTTTTCTATGCTCTTGAGTTCTTCCAGTTCTTTATTTAGGTTATTTAATTCAATTACCCGTTCTTCAAGTTGTCTTCTGTAACCGGCAGTCCTGATATCTGCCTGCCGCTTTGCTTTGTTTTCTATATTGAAAGTGATAACAGAATAAATAACCAGCAGAATAGATACTATCAAAGAAGTGAGATTGATTGTTTTTATCGCGGTGGAAGATGAAATCACTTCCTCGCGCCTTTTTCTTTGTAATTCATGTTCCCGGTTTTGCATGAGGCCTATGACGTTCCTGATGGAATCTGAATTTTGTTTGCTGGTCAACGTGATTTTTTCTATCAATCCACTTGATATCCCTTCTTCGTTGAATACCGTTAATTCTTCTTCAGCAATGGCAAATTTTTTTTGAATCAGTCCTTTCAGCAATTGCAGCCTTTCCTGCTGAAGCGAATTGTCCGATGTCAATGAATCGACTAGTTTGTAAATCGAATCAACATTTTTCCTGCTGTTGTAATAAGGCAATAAAAATTTACTGTCGTTCATTATAATATAACCTCTGATCCCTATAGTTGCGTCTTTAATATTAGAATGCAGCAACTCCAGCTTATTGATCACATCACTGGTGTGATTAAGTATTTTATTCTGATTTGACAGTTGCCAGGTAGTGTAAAATGTAATCGAATAGGAAAAAAGAAGCAATATAAAAGCAGTCAGGTAACCAGCTCTGATCTTGCCTGTAAAATTGAATACCATAGTGATATTGTTAAGCCTTGATAAGCGACTGTTTGATAGTTCTATTTTCAGATGTTCGGTCTGTCTGGAAGTCTTAAGATAAATCAGTACGGCCAGTACAATTTAAGTCAATTATAAATAATCAGTACCCTACTGCTTGTCTTCCTTCTTCTGTTGTTCATTTTCAAGTTCTTTCTTTTTCTTTTCTTCTTCCCTTTTTTTCTTTTTAAAATAACCCCGCAATAAAAAATTATGTTTGGCGGCTTCCATGTTTTCATTCAGGCCCTCAGTGCTCTTATTCAGGTTTTTCATGGTCCTGGAGAGGTTATTTCCAATGGTTGAATCACCAATAAGCTTTGAAATAGCCCCATTGCCGTGGTTAATGCGATATGCCAATTTTGCAAGCTCATCAGTTATGACGGCAGCATGGTCTGCAGAAATTTTTAAGCTTGCCAGGATGGCATCCATTTCAACCGGTGAATGGGAAGCAAGTTCGCCTCCTTCTTCAATCTGTTTCTTCATGAATGATCCCGGAGAGATTACAACGACCTTATCTCCCATCAGGCCATCAGATCCTATGCTCGCGTTTGCGTCATTTTTTATAAATTTCCTGACATTATTCTGAATCACCATCACTATTTTAACAGATGTATCTGTAACTAACTGGATGTCCTCTACCGTCCCTATATTTATGCCGCCAAAACGCACATTGCTTCCGATTTTAAGACCACTTACATTATCAAAAATCGCATGGATGCGGAATACCGAGCCAAAAAGGTTTTTTTCTTTCCCGATGAAAAAGAGGGCGCTCAAAAAAAGAACAAAGCTAATGATCACGAATAGCCCTACTTTCCATTTAAATCCAGATTCCTTTTTCATTTCAGTGATTTTATTCTTTAACTAAAAAATGATTTTACCCATTCATCTTCCGACGCTGCCAATTCTTCATACTTGCCTTCGGCATATATCATTCCATCTTTCAGCATCACGATCCTGTCTGCTGTGATTTTCGCGCAGGCCATATCATGAGTGATGATGATAGAGGATATTTTGTTTTTCTTTTGTAAATGAACGATCAACTCACTTATTTCTTTTGCAGTTCCAGTATCAAGGCCTGTCGTTGGCTCGTCATAGAGCATGATTTCCGGATTCAATATCAGCGTTCTTGCCAGCCCAATTCTTTTGCTCATGCCGCCGGATAATTCGGAGGGCATTTTTTCAGCAGCATCTTGCAGCCCCACATTATCTAACGCTTCATCAATAACTATTCCCACTTCATTATTTGAGAGTTTTTTATTATGATGTTTTAAAGGGAACGCCAGATTTTCGCGCACTGTCATTGAATCATATAACGCAGCGCTTTGAAAAAGGAATCCTATTTTAACCCTGATCTTATTCAGTGTTCTATAATTCAACTCTGAAATGTTATTTCCAAAAACATATACTTCCCCTTCATCAGGATAAACAAGCCCGACAATACATTTAATCAAAACAGATTTCCCGGAACCTGATTTTCCAAGTACCACAAGATTTTCTCCTTTATGAACTCTAATACTTACTCCTTTGAGCACTTCCACATAATCAAACGATTTGTGAATATTTTTCATTTCAACAATCAGACTCTCATCTGGCTGGCTCTCATTCACATTTCCATAATCATACATTTTACCTTTCATAAAAAATCGGTTATCTGGACTACAATCATGTCTATAACAAAAATGGCTAAAGAGGCGCTTACAACCGCAGCGTTTGCTGCCCTACCTACGCTTTCTGTTCCACCTTTTGCATTGTATCCTTTGTAGCAGCCGATAATGCCTGTTGCAAAACCAAAGAAAATTGATTTGATCAGCGCAGGTAAGATATCAGAAAAATCAAGGTGGTTTAAGGCTTCTGAAAAAAAACGCTGCAAGCCGATATCCGAATGGATGTTCATTGCTGTATAAGAACCATAAAGGCCAATGGCATCGGTAAAGACAATAAGCAAGGGTATCATACATGTGGTTGCCAGGACCCGTGTTACAACAAGATATTTATATGGATTGATGGCGGAAACTTCCATGGCTTCAATCTGTTCTGTAACCCGCATGGAGCCGAGCTCTGCGCCAATCGCAGAGCCAATTTTACCGGCACATATTATTGCCGTAATGACAGGACCAATTTCTCTTATGATTGAAACGGAAATCATTCCCGGCAATAAAGATTCCGCTCCAAACTGAACAAGCGATGGACGCGATTGCAAAGTGAGTACGAGGCCAATTATAAAAGCCGTCACAGCAACGAGTGGAAGTGACTTGTATCCAATCTGAAAACATTGCCTGATTGTCTCTTTTAAAAAATAAGGTGGCTTGAGTACTTCTTTAAAGAAGCGACTAGTGAAATAAATAAAATCACCTGTGCCTGTAAATATTTTTTTTAAATATCCGGGCTCTTCAAAAGTTTTCTGATGTTCTATCGTTTTCATTTTATTTCGCTGATATTTTTTTTCGTGCTCGCTTTTTTGAAAAGCTCAGTATATATTTTCCAGAGAGCGGCATCGTATCTCCAAGCAAAAAGGCCCACGGTGTCAACTGATCAATATGCTCAAATATCACTTTCAATACACCCGTTAAAGGGATGGCAAGGAACATGCCGGGCAGTCCCCACAAGGCATTTCCAATCAATACTACCACTACTGCCATCAAAGCATTCACTTTTACTTTAGATGCAACTATCTTAGGAGTAATATAGTGATTATCGAAAAACTGGATCACCATGTACAATAGCAACACAAGTATCGGGTAAGAAGCGGAATCTTTTGTTGCAAGTGCAATGGTTATGGGCATCGCCACTGATAAGATGCCCCCGATAAAAGGAATCACGTTCAGCAGTGCTCCGATAATACCCAGCAATATCGCGTAGTCGATACCAAGCAGAAGAAGCGCCAGAGAGTTTAATGAAGCGACAATCAGTGCTTCTATCAACAGTCCGTTCAAATAGCTTTGAATGATTGTTTTGGTCTGAAGCAATACCTCCTCCACTTTGTGTTTATGTATCTTGTCAAACAGCATCCTGATGAATTCAAGCAACAAGGGTTTATAATAAAGGATCATGAAAATATAAACCGGCACCAGAAAAATAATAATCAGCAAGCCGCTGATCGTAAGAAGCGTTTGCCCGATCAACGCATTCCCGTTTGACATTATCTCTGTTTTTGTTTTAGCAAGCCATGCACTTAATTTCTGAGGGCTCACATTGAATTTTGCAGAAACCCAATGTGCGCCATCATTAATCATTTGCGTAAACTTCAATTCTAATTTTGGAAATGTTGACTGGAACATTTTTAGTTGCGAAGTAATAAGATAAATAATGCCGAGGGTAAATATGATAGCAACCAACACTGCAATTGTGATTGCAATAATCCTTTTCATTCTTTTTCTTACTAAAAAATTAACGATGGGGTTCAACAAAACGGCGATGATCGTTGCGTATAAGAAAGGAACTATAATTTCCTGTGCAACATACATGGCGTACGCAAAAAAAACTGCTCCCATAAATATCAATATGAGCCTTGCATAAAAAGGAAACCTGAATGATGTGTCTGCTGAGTCCATTTATATATTTATAGAAAATATTTTTATACCCTGAACAATTCAAGTCAGATAAAACATGTTACTGAAAATAAAAATCATTTGCAATGCAAATTCATTTTGACAAAAAAAGCTTAACCAAGAAACTGCGATAATGATTTCAAATTAAACACCAGAAAAATCTCAGACATGCATATAATCAAAATCCTTTACTGGCAAGCAAAAAAAAAGGGCAATCTAACTGTATGATATATTGTTGTGGAATTAATTACTCAAAAAAAGATCGCTTTTCCCCATCCGGTTTGTCATCCTTTTTGTGAAAAATTTTTTAATAAAAATCATTCGCAATGGCATGGTTGTTGGCTTTCTACAAATACTTCAACTCTAAAGTGCGGTAGAAAAGTGTTATCACGGAAAATAAGCAACCATTTTTTTAATTATTAAATTTCATTATCATGAAAGCCACTAAATTAAAGCTGGCGGCAGTAGCCATTGCCGCAACATTAGCTTCACTTGCATTCAGCGCCGTCAAATCAGGGTCTATCAAGGGAACTGTGACACCGGCTAATGCCGCTGTCAGGGCATGGGCTATATCAGGGACGGATACGCTAAAAGCCAGCGTTGACGGAGGATCATTCAGCATCAGCGATGCAAAGCCGGGTATTTACAAAATGATCATCGAAGCGACACCACCTTACAAGAATATTGCCAAGGAAGGCGTGTCAGTTGCCGATGGCCAGCAGACAGATGTTGGAGAAATCAAACTGCAGCAATAGTTCAGTTTATAAAGCAGCAGCGGAGTGACAAAAAATTCGATGGTTCCCTATGGTTCTGGTGCTTACCGATATCGCCTCAAAATGAGGCGATATTTTTTTGTGTAAAATATAAGCAACAGGTATATTTATTTCACTGTATCAAGCACATTTTGAACAGCACTGATAAAAGGAATACTTGCCTGCACGATGTGTTCTCTGTTATCATTTACCAAATGAACAGCGTCATCAAACTGCTCATTGCCATCTACATTTATTTTTAATTTATTATTGCCGTCAGTCTGCAAGACAGTGATGTGATACATAGTTTGATGAAAGCGATAATGGACAACAAAAGATTTCCATCCTAGAGGCACACAAGGTTGTATCCTCAAAATATTCCCCTCGCGCCGGATACCTAAAAATGATTCGAGTATAAGCTGGTACATCCACCCTGCTGAACCAGTGTACCAGGTCCATCCGCCACGGCCAACATGCTTCTTTGCAGCATACACATCAGCTGCTGCAACATACGGCTCTGCTTTATAAATAGCCGCTTCTTCAGGCGTTTTCGAATGATTCAGGGGGTTGATCATTGATAATAATTCCCAGGTGCGGCTATTATCCTTCATTTCGGCAAATGCCATTATCAGCCAGATGGCTGCATGCGTGTACTGCCCGCCGTTTTCCCGCACACCAGAAACATATCCCTTTATATAACCCGGATTGAGATCGGATTTATCGAACGGAGGGTTTAACAACTGGATGATCGAAATATCTTTTCTAACCAGGTTTTTATATGCGGATTCCATCGCAATTTGAGACCTTGCTTCATTTGCGGCTTTTGAAATTACAGACCAGCTTTGCGAAATAGAGTCTATGCTACATTCTTCATTGACATGTGAGCCAAGCGGAGTGCCATCATCAAAATATGCACGCTTGTACCATTCGCCATCCCATGCATTTGCTTCAATATTTTTTTTCAATGTATCCGCTCCGGTCTTACATTTTTCTGCAAATGCGTTATCGTTATGCGCCTGAGATATTTTTGAAAATTTCATCAGCACATCGTATAAAAAAAATGCAAGCCATACGCTCTCGCCTTTCCCATCAACGCCCACTTTGTCCATGCCATCATTCCAGTCTCCCGAACCCATCAATGGAAGACCATGGCCGCCAAAGCGCAGGCCATGATCAATTGCACGGACACAGTGGTTATACAGTGTATCTGTAAAGCCGGAGATCAAAGGCAAATCATAATAAGATTCCTCATCTGCATTCAGCAATCGCCCATCTAAAAAACTTACCTGCTCATTTAAAATAGAATCGTCTCCGGTATGAGTCATATAACGGCTCGTTACAAAAGGCAGCCACAGATAATCATCGGAGCAGCGTGTGCGCACTCCCCTGCCAAGAGGAGGATGCCACCAATGCTGCACATCCCCTTCTTTAAATTGCCTGGATGCATGAAGCAGGATTTGCGAGCGAACCAATTCAGGCTGTGCATGAACCAGAGAAAGCACATCCTGCAACTGATCCCGGAAACCAAATGCGCCGCCTGATTGATAGTAACCGCTTCTTGCCCACAAACGACAGGCAAGTGCCTGATAATTGAGCCAGCCATTTGTTATGAAATCAAGCGCACTATCTGGTGTCTATACACGCACTGTGCCTAATACTTTGTTCCAGTAATTGTACACTTTCTGAAGCGCATCATATGCCGCGGCACTCCCACGAAATTTACGGACAAGGGTTGCTGCTTCTGCATTGTCTTTTGCGGCGCCCACCCGAAAAATAATTTCATGCTCCTGTTTACCTGCAATATTGACAGGGACCTGAATAGCCCCACACGCATCCAAACCAGCGCCAACTTTGCCGGAAAGTTTAGCACGGTTCATTGCATCGGGGCTTGCAAGCGTTCTATTACGGCCAATAAATTCAGTACGATCCGTGGTAAAATTTCTGGAAATATCGTCGGTGTCAAAAAAAGCCACACAATTCGAAAATTCAGCGTGGTAAGGATTGTTTGCGAAGATGGCGCCGCTATCTGAATCAATATCAGTGACCAGATGCATAACAGATTTCGCCCGAAGATCCCCAAGCACCCATTCCATGTAACCAGTCAGAGAAAGCCTGCGTATCCTGTCAGACCTGTTTTTTATTTTCAGCACTATAAACTTCACAGGCGCTTCCATATCGACATATACCTTTACTTCCGAATCTATGCTGTCTTCGCTATACTCGAACACGCTGTACCCGAAACCATGACGTATGATGTATGGGTTTTTCCCTCTGCCCTGCGAAGGCATTGGCGACCAGAAATGGCCGCTCTCCTCATCGCGAAGGTAAAAAGCTTCACCTCCGCAATCGCTTACGGGATCATTGTTCCAGGGTGTCAGCCGGAATTCGTGTGCATTTTCCAGCCACGTGTATGCCTGACCGCTTTCTGAAATCACGGTTCCGAAATTCGGGTTTGCGATGACATTGACCCAAGGCAAGGGAGTTGTTTTTTTATTGTCAATCGTGATTACATATTCTCTCCCATCATTGGTAAAACCACCAAAGCCATTAAAAAAAGCAAGGTCGCTACGGGGCTGCACCGATGTTGGCAACGAGGCATAAAATTTTTGCGGTGTGAACAGTGGCATCCCTACTTTTATTTTGCCCCTCTTGCTGACCTGTTCTTCCAGCGTTCCCTGACTATCGGCAATGATTATGCGTGCAACCGCCTGGAACAAAATCCTGTCTTCGTTAGATATCTGATCTGAGCTTCTGATAAAAATCCCTCCCGGCCTGTCTCGTATATCGGCAGAAATTCCCGGTGAAATAAGCCCGAGTATCTGGTTCTGCAATGTTTGCCGGTAGCCTCCGTGATCTTCATTCCAGATGACAAGATCAACCAATAATCCTTTTAAGCGCCAATACGCATGCGCCTGCACAAGTTGTTTCACCAATTCAATATTTGCCGAATCTTCGATGCGCAACAGTACAATCGGCAGATCACCCGAAATGGAATAACTCCACAATGCGGATTGGCCACGACGGTTTTGTATCAGTATGCCAGGGTCAGCCCTCAATAGCGGATTTGAATATATTACAGAGCTGGCAAGCTTTCCATAGAGCTGTGCATCTGCTTCTGTTGCATTGATCTGCCTAAGCACTACCTGTCCATGCGTCCATGATAATTCAAACACACGGTCAGCAAGCGCACGGTCCTGATATTTTTCAATCAGGCCAATACAAATCTCTTTTGTTTCGCCGATACCAAAAACCATATCAACAACCACGGATTGCTGAGGTTCAACAATCACCCTGTATTTCATCGCAACAACGGGATACAGCACAGAGCCTTCGCTGTCTGACAATGCCTCTTCGCCATGCACCGCACGTGGGTTTGCGATGGTACTTCCCCGACCAATAAACTGCATACGGTCTGTTTCATAAGATATATTTTTTATTTCTGCTCCATGCGCTTTCATCAAATGGAACATCCATGGCGGCCGCTCTTCTGTTGACCGCGGTCTTCGGGTACAAATGATAGCATTCCGTTGCTTCATGATTTCTGTTTCAACAAAAAGATCGCTGAACACAGGATGCAAACTATCCGAAATAGCAGATGCGAGCACTACTTCCGCATAGCTTGTAATCTCCATCAGCCGTGGTTTTCGTGAACGGTTGGTAAGGTGCACCCGTCTTATTTCAATATCATCTTCCGGGGAAACAACAATCTCAGTATGTGTTTCCATATCACTATCGCGACGCCGGAATTCTGCACGGCCCTGAGAAAAAACAACCTCATAGCTCTTGCTCTCTTGTAATGCAGGTTGATAAGAAGATGACCAGGATACATCGTTGTCCAGATCGCGGATAAAGCAAAAATTTCCCCAGTTATCGCTGGTGGTGTCTTCACGCCATCTCGTTACGGCAATATTGTTCCATTTACTATAACCCCCGCCCGCATTGGTTATCATCACATGATACCTTCCATTGGAAAGCAACTGCACTTCCGGGATCGGAGTGTCGGGAGTAGTGATGATGCGCATTTCAGGATTGCTTGTAGCTACGCTGATATCTGCAGCTTGCGTATATATGGTATAGGAAGAAACAGCCAGTGGTATGCGCTCCTGAAGCAATAATATCGTTGCCTGAAATTGCGCTTCTGCTTCAAACCTTTTTTGCATCGGCTGATCCAACAATAAATAACTGATGGAAAGGAAACTCATGCCCTGATGATGAACCATGAATGAACGTACGACAGCTTCAGTCTGTCCGCGTGGCAATCGTGACGGCGAATAATCTATCGCTTCAAAAAAACCATATCGCCCCTGATAACCTTCTTCTGAAAGCCTCTGCAAATTCTTGCATGCTTCTTCTGGTGCAACCATCAGTGCCATGGCAGATGCATAAGGTGCTATCACCAGGTCCTCCCCCAGTCCGCGTTTCAAACCAATGCCTGGCACACCAAATGCGCGGTATTGATAATTGAGATAGGAGTCGAACATATAATAGCCGGATTCTGAAACGCCCCATGCCACATCACGTTGTTTTCCATATTCAATCTGTTTTTGCACAGTTGATTTGTATGTCTGGTCAAGTAAAGTATTCTTGTAAGTAGGCATCACGAGCAATGGCATCAGGTATTCAAACATGGATCCGCTCCAGGACAGCAGAATGGGTGCGCCTGTAGAATTGGTAAGCTGTCTGCCTAAAGCAAACCAGCTTTCCTGTGGTATCTTTCCCTGAGCGACGGCAACAAAAACGCCAAGCCTTACTTCAGAAGCCAGCAGATCGTAATAACTGTTGTCGCGCCTGTGTTCTTCTATATTATAGCCAATTGCCAATAAGTTTTGTGATTTATCAAAAAGAAAATCATAGTCCATGTTGGATAATTCGGCGCACTCTTCTGCGAGGCGCTGGGCTATTTCAATGCGCCTGTTTGCTCTTTTTTCTGCCACCGATAGATGTTCTGCCAAAGCATCAAGCCATGCATTTTCTTCTTCAGTGTTATCATCTGCATGATGATTGTTTACTGATGGAAATATGGTTGATCTTATTTGTGCAATATCAGCTATAGTTGGGATACCATATATGCCAGGCAGGCCGCTGAATTTTGGTGGAGCGCTACTAAGCAATAGCCATGGTGCAAAGAAAATCAAGTCGTCGTTCGCCTGCCTGCATTGCCTCGAAAGAGCGCTCGCCCAATAGTAGCGTTCGCTTTGGGGTTCATCTTTAAAGATTTCAAGAATAGCACCAGCATACGACACAAACCGGCTTGTATAAAGATGATACGTTTCGATGGTGATAAGCTGCTGGCTGCTTGCCGACTCCACGTCATCAGCAAACTCTTTGACTAACTTGTTGCCTTCCATGTTGTCTGCAAGGATGCTCACTGTGTCGCTCAATGCACGGAATAATGCGGGGTTGATAATTCTCTGATCAGCTATTGATATCAGGCCTTGCCTGAGCGTCAGCAAATGACCTGCGAGGTTACCACTGTCAACTGTTGAAATATATTTTGGGGGCAAAGGTTTTAGCGAATGTGTATCATACCAATTAAAGAAATGACCGCGGTATCTTTCCAGCGCTTTCATTGTGCTGATGGTATTTGCAGTTCGCTCAACCATTTGTCCGGTAGTGATATAACCAAAGTCGCAGGCAGTTAAATTAGCAAGCAATGCAAGACCCATATTGGTCGGCGATGTGCGGTGCGCAATCCTTGTAACGGGGTGCTCCTGATAATTATCCGGGGGCAACCAGTTGTCTTCCAGCGACACAAAATTTTCAAAATAAGCCCAGGTTTTTCTGGCAATCTTTCTCAGGAAATTATTTTGCTCGGCGGATAATTTCGCTTCTTGCTTTTCTATTGGCCTGCTGATCAACCATGCAATGGCAGGTGATAATATCCATGAAACCAAGAACGGCAAAGCCACAATCAGAGTGATTGCCGAATATGTGATCAGATAAATTAAAATAATGACTGATACAACCGGAGCGAACCACATAGAGAGATAAGCAAATGGGATACCTTTATCGGTGTTGTTGTTCTTTGCCAGCGAATGATTCCATTCAAGCAGTTTTTTATGCGAAACAATCATGCGCCAGTTGGTGCGGATGATTGCATCGCAATTGATATATGCCTCATAAGGAAGGCAGATCAAAATAAAAATATTCTGAACAAACTGGCTGGCAACAGAGCGGATAGACACAAACAGATGTTGCCTGAGTTGTGCTTCAGGCGGTTTTCTCCACACAATTACCCAGCTAAAATTGATCAGGGAAGGAAGAATGATGATTGCGATGATAATGACAGACCATAACCAGGATGAGTGCAATATAGTCCAGCCAAAGATCAGCAGCACAACCATTGCCAGCGGCACCAGGCTTCTGCGAATGTTATCGAATATTTTCCACTTTGATAATAGTGACAAATTATTTCGCTGCAACTTCCTATTGGCTCCCGGAACAAAAGGCAATATCCACGTAGCAATCTGCCAGTCCCCGCGTATCCAACGGTGGCGGCGCTTCATGTCCGCAAGGTATCTCAGAGGATATTTTTCGTAAAGCTGCACATCGCTTACCAAACCGGAACGCGCATAGCATCCTTCCAGTAAATCGTGGCTTAAAATCCTGTTCTCCGGAAATCTGCCGCCAAGCGTTTTCTCGAACATATCTATTTCATAAATGCCTTTGCCGATAAATGAGCCTTCATAAAAAAGATCCTGATACACATCGGATGTTGTGCGGGTGTAGGGATCAATGCCCGGCTCATTTCCATGCATCTGTGCAAACCAGGATCCATTTTCATCCGGCAGGCTAACAGCAACTCGTGGCTGAAGAATCGCATATCCCTCTGTTACACGTTTCTTTTTTTCGTTGTACAATGCATGGTTCAGCGGGTGCGCCATTGTAGCGATCAGTTTACGCGCAGCATCACGAGGCAGTTGCGTATCTGTATCCAGCGTGATGACATATCTTATCTGATGAAAAATATTTGCATCACCGACAACAGCAGTAAAACAATTTTCTGCACCATCTTTA
>Ga0302280_1000214_pt1 | contig 50909 bp, 51 predicted proteins | sample III_Fen_E1_1_FD_198771 | JGI IMG/M metagenome (GOLD analysis project Ga0302280, IMG submission 198771) | Peat permafrost microbial communities from Stordalen Mire near Abisko, Sweden - III_Fen_E1_1 | ecosystem: Environmental > Terrestrial > Soil > Wetlands > Permafrost | place: Sweden: Abisko... | reverse complement strand
GCAACAGCAAAAAAAGCAGCTAAGAAAAAAGCAGCTCCAAAAAAGAAAGCAGCTCCTAAGAAGAAAGCTGCAAAAAAAGCGGCTAAGAAGAAATAGTTCTTAATTTCTTAGATGCAAAAAATACAAAGTCCCGGATTAATTTCCGGGACTTTTCTTTTTTAAGCAACTGCCTTCTTGCTGATAAATATTTAGTTATTTTGATGAAAGTATATTTTAAAATCAACTTTCAATATGGCAATCACGAACGACTACATTGCAGACCAGTTCTCGCTTCTGTCGAAACTGATGGATATCCACGGCGAGAATTCTTTCAAAACAAAGTCATATTCCATTGCAGCGTTTACTATCGAGAAATTACCTGAACAACTGGCAACTATGCCACAGGATAAAATATTTTCCATTAAGGGTATCGGTGATGCGGCAGGCAAAAAAATACTAGGTATTCTTCAGACAGGCGAGCTTGCTCAATTGAAAGAATTTATTGAAAGAACACCGCCCGGTGTAATGGAAATGCTGAATATAAAAGGCCTCGGGCCAAAAAAAATTGCAACAATATGGAAAGAGATGGAAATCGAATCCATCGGTGAATTGCTATATGCTTGCAACGAAAACAGGCTTTTGCTATATAAAGGCTTCGGCGAAAAAACACAAAAGGGTGTTAAAGATACTATTGAATTTTATCTGAAAAGCCAGGGATCTTATTTATTTGCCGAATGCGAAACCTTTGCAATAGCTACAGATAAAAAATTGAAAGAAAAATTCTCTGCATACAAACTTGAATTGACTGGTGAGTTCAGGCGCCAGCTTGAAATTATTAATAAGCTTGAATGGGCAACTACTGCCAGTGCTGCCGAATTAAAAACTTTTTTTGAGCATGCGGGCTTCTCAGTCGAAGAAGAAAATAAGCAAGGAATAGCTTTCAAAGGAGAGTTAAACATCACCCTAATTTTCCACATTGCAACTTTGCAAACATTTTTCTCTACGCTTTTCGAAACAAGCTGCAGCGAAGAATTTCTTCATGCATGGAAACATAGAGCAGGATGGGATGGTTCTGAAATTTTTTCATCGGAAGAAGATATTTTCTCTTCATCAAAAATAAATTTCATCCCGTCCAATCAGCGGGAAGAAGAAACAATCATTAGTGAAGCGAATATTAAACCATTACTACCAATTATTCAGCCCGGAGATATCAAAGCAATCATACACAGCCACAGCAATTGGAGCGATGGATCTAATACCGTTGAAGAAATGGCCAAAGCGTGCATTGAAAAGGGATTTGAGTATCTTGTAATCAGCGATCACAGTAAAAGCGCTTTTTATGCCAATGGATTAACTGAAGAAAGAATCAGGGAACAGCATCTCTATATCGAGGAATTGAATAAAAGACTTTTTCCTTTTAAAATTTTCAAGAGCATTGAAAGTGATATTTTAAATGATGGCAACCTTGATTATTCTGCCAATATCCTTTCCACTTTTGATTTAGTGATTGCTTCAGTTCACTCCAATCTTAAAATGAATGAGGAAAAGGCAATGATCCGGCTGCTACGAGCTATAGAAAATCCATACACTACAATACTTGGCCATATGACTGGCCGTTTATTGCTAAGCCGTCCTGGTTACCCTGTTGATCATCATAAAATAATTGAGGCATGCGCTGCTAACAATGTAGTGATCGAACTAAACGCTCATCCGCGAAGACTGGATATGGACTGGCGCTGGATAAAATATGCATTGCAAAAAAATGTTCTCATCTCCATTGACCCTGATGCACACTACATCAGCGGCTTTAGTGATATAAGATACGGAACAATTGCTGCCCAAAAAGCAGGCCTGACAAAAGAAAAAAACCTCAGCAGTTTTTCCCTGAAGGAGTTTGAGTTTTTTTTATCGTCGCAAAAAAACAAACGGCGTTAAGGGGAAACTTCCATCACAGGCAATTCCACAAAAAAAGTTGTGCCCAATTTTTCCTGCGTTTCAAACCAAATTTTTCCTTTGGCCTGCTCCACAATTGTTTTGCTCATTGCAAGACCAAGACCAGTACCGGAAGATTTGGTAGTGAAATTGGGCATAAAAATTTTTGAACGCGTTTGCAACGGGATCCCTTCCCCGTTATCAGACACTTTAATTATGATATTGTCCCCGATCAGTTCTTCACTGATACTGACCACTTTTTTATCGTTGTTCTCGCATGCTTCTACTGCATTCTGCAGCAGGTTGGTGAACAAACGGTTCAACTGTGTTTTATCTGCATACAACATGATTCTTTTATGAACAGGCACCCACTTAAAGAGCATATTTTCTGTCGTTTCATATAGGGATGAAAGTGAGTATAACATGTCGTGCAGGTCAAATGCCTCTAATTTAGGATTGCCAATATTTGCAAACTGTGAAAAATCTGCTGCGATCTTTGCAAGATGATCTATTTGTTCAACAAGTGTTTTTGCAACGCCGGCAGTCATCTCTTTTACATTCGTAGTATCATTATCAATTGCCTTTTGCAGGTATTGGATGCTCAGTTTCATGGGCGTTAACGGGTTCTTGATTTCATGGGCAACCTGTCTTGCCATTTCGCGCCATGCGCCTTCACGCTCGCTCTTTCCCAATGCTGCAGCACTCTCCTCTAACTGCTTGACCATTTTATTATACTCCTTTACCAGACCTCCAATCTCATCGTCCCTGTTCCATTCCACCTGTTCATTAGTTTTGCCAAGATTAACTTGCCGCATTTTCTCAGAAATGAGCGTGAATGAAGAAGTGATGCGGTTAGTAAGAAAAAGAGCGATAGTGCCGGCAATTAAATATATTAAGGCATTGAGAATAATAATAGCAACCAGAAAGTTAGATATCTCCTGTTTCAGTTCATCCCCTGTGGTAAATAACGGGATATTCAGGTAGGCGTATGCGTTGCCCCTGTCATCACGGAGCGGGCAATAAATACTCAGATAAGAAATCCGTGCCATCTGCTCATTATTGAAAAATTCAACAACATTTTTCTGATGAAGATTGTAATAAGCCAGCGGATCCATTTTTTTGCTTAATATCCCCTTATCATACACAAAAGGATTTGAAGATACTTTCAGGTCCCCATCCAGATTATATAAATTCAAAGCAATACCATGTATCTCCGCAAGCGTATTTAAAATGTTTCCGATATTTTCTTTTGGAGAAAACACGTATTCCTGCAGGCTATCATTAAAAACAGGGGGTGAGATATTATCCTGCAATTCTCTCACAGCTACCTTTATAGCATCGTTTAACCTATTTTGATTGCTCCTTTCATACCTGTCGATAAAGAAAAAGATAGTCGCCGCACCAATTACCACAAATGAAAACAAACTGATAAAAATAATGGTAGCATGAATCTGTGTTCGGATGTTTGACCGAATATAAGGCCTGAGCCTGCTCAGGTGAAGACGGGTTGTAATGAGCATAGCAACAAGTCTTACAATCACAAGCAAAATGATAAATGCATTAAAGAGGTAAGCGAAGAGGGTTACTGCTTCAATCAGAGAGTTGTCTTTTTTTGCGATGACAACAATCTTATCGTTTGTCACACGATGCCATAACTCGTCGTATGAGCCATTGGTACGCCGTTCGAAATCAACTTTTGGAATCTGATCTTCTGTCAAAAATAATGGGAAAGGGTAATTGTTCCCGAAATCGATCAATTCATTTTTATTATACACAGCATAGGAGTAGACAGGGGAATACTCAGGAAAAAATTCTCTTTTCTGCTGGAATAATTCCGGGCTGAGCTCATCACCTTTATCATTCTTAAGATCAGAGAGAATGAATATATATCCAGCGGTCTTCCCGGATGGATCCCTGATCGCCTTTTTATAAATGTATGTGTACTTGTCAAATGATTTTTCATAGTATCGCAACCCGTCCATTCCGGCAGCCTTTCCCTGAATATTAAATATTGTATTCAATGTATCATAAGATACCGGCAATGCATTATACAATGGCTTTTCAAGTGAGTCGTACGTGAATATCTTCATATCGTACTTCTTTCGGTAAGTGCTGTAGCTGCTATTGATGAGGCTGTCTTTCAAAAAAGCATTGGCTGACAGGTCTTTGAACCTTCCTAAATTAGCAAACAGAAAATCATTGTCAATATAGGCAATTGCAATGCTGAAAAGCCGCTCGCTTGATGGGTCTGTCTGTTCTGAAATCCTTTCCGCAGTGCGCTGTCGCTGTACGATCTCGATTTTTTTATTCTCAAAAAAAATAATGCCAGATATGGATGCAGAAAAAATGAAAAGCCAGAAAAGGACTTCAGAGACATTCAACCGCAGATTAAGGCTGGAGAACAATTTGCGCTGCATAAGCCATAGGTACACAAGCAGCCATATCAGTACGATTACATCCAAAGAGACCTGCTCTGGATCTTTTACCGCGAAGGTAAGCAACAGCAAACCAGCGAAAGCTATGATAATATAAACAAGAAAATTATTTACATCAACCAGTGAACTGATGATATTTAAAAGAATCTGTGTAATGAAAAAATAACTTAGCGCAAGTGTTGCCAGCACGATAAAACCAATAAAACTATAAGCTGTCAGACTGAAAAAATTGGTGACACTAAAAGAAATCCCATCGGCAACAAGGCTTCGCAGAATATTTGAGAATACAAAGGTGATAAACAGTATGCAGACAAGGACAATTATTATAAAGAACCATTTTTTAAATTTATTGCGAAATATCGGAAATTTATAATCTGCTATTTCCTGTTTGACAAAAAGTATTATCCAACAAAACAGCAGAGAATTAATCAGGAGATCACCAAGAGAACTCAGTACAAACCCGGAGCTGTAAATAGCAGGATCAAAAAGTTCAAACTGGCGCAGGTTGAATAATCCGGGAAATATGTACACAACTGAACGAAACAATACCACCATAGCTATCAAAAAGAGTATCCCTTTAAGAGAACCAAATCTTTCACCAATGCTGTGCGATAAATTATACACAATCATCAGCAATAACAAAATGCTTATTAAAATAAGAACCCGGGATATCCAGTTGTCGCTGTTTGCGCTTGTTCCAGCCCTCCTCTCAAGAAAAAACAATGTATTACCAAAATGGCTTACTACAGGAAATCCGGTATGAGACTGAGTAATATGAAACCTGTTTTCTTCGGCCGGAAAATTTACAAACTCGGGTTTAAAGCCAGAAATGTCTATATAATATTGTGACCGTAAAGGGATCAATGCAACAGCAGTTATACGCCTGTTGTCTCCTGCCAGCTTTCTTTTGACAAATTCATATTGGCCGTTTTGAAAAGAAAAAAAATAGTTGCCATCAGGCAAATTCAACAGGCTGTCAGGTGGAAGCACCTGCTGGCTGTTCCAAAATCGCAATGTGCGGATACTGCTTTCTTTTTCATACAAAAGCAAAGTGTACTTTTTTGCAGTCAACAATGCCAACTCATTTTTGCTGAATTGCTGCCCTGCGAGATTCTGAACCAGCGAATCATTTTTTGTAACAGCTATAAAATCCTTCTCTCTTTCCTGTAAGAAATTCTGTATTGAGTTTCTCCAATAGGTATCAGTGAAATTGCTCTTTAAGATAAAATTTGTGAGATAGCCGGCAATAAATAAAAATAAGGCTGCAAGCAGCAAATATAAATTCCTCTTTAAAAAATTTATCAGAAAAGACTTCAATCGTGCAATTTTTTCTTTTTAATGGAATCCCATATCGCATCCATTTCCTGAAGGCTCATATCAGCGAGCGCTTTGCCCTGCGACTGGGCTTCTTTTTCCATTTGCGTGAACCGGGCGATGAATTTTTTATTCGTCCGCTCTAATGCGTTCTCAGCATCAATATGCAAAAACCGTGCATAATTGATCAGAGAAAAAACGAGGTCACCAAACTCGTCCTCTATTTTATCCTTATCATTCAACGACACAGCCTCTTTAAGCTCCTCCATTTCTTCGCACACATTATCCCATACCTGATTAGTGGTGTCCCATTCAAACTTAACCTGTGCGGCCTTTTCCTGCAACCGGATTGCCTTCACCGTTGCAGGTAGCGAAACAGGAACACCACCAAGCACTGATGTCTTTCCTTCTTTCAGTTTAAGCTTCTCCCAATTTTTTTTCACGTCCTCTTCATCATTCGCTGTCGTGTCCCCATATATGTGGGGGTGCCTGTAGATAAGCTTATCACAGATCTTATTGATCACTTCAACAATCGTAAAACGGCTTTCCTCTTTTCCGATTTTAGCATAAAAAACAATGTGCAGCAATAAATCACCCAACTCTTCCTTAATGCCATCCCAATCCCGATTGGTAATCGCGTCGGCCAGCTCATACATTTCTTCAATAGTCAGCGTCCGCAGTGTATAAATGGTTTGCTTTTTGTCCCAAGGGCATTTCTCGCGCAAGTCGTCCATTATACTCACCAAGCGATTAAAGGAAGCAGCAACATCACCCATAAAATTTTAATTTAAATAGAAATTGCAGAGATTAATACAAACAATAAAAGAAGAATCACATTGACTATGAGCGCAAGAAAACTTACAATAAGATATTTCATGAACGTTTTAAATCTTTTCTGTCCATAAAATCTTCTCATGGCTTTGTACAGATAAACCATCATATATATCCACACCACAAAATCTATTATTCCTAAAATGACATGAAGCCATTTCCATGATACGGCAGCCTGCAGTTGGTTTGACAATATCAAAATCAGCATTAAAATAAAAGTTGCGCAATAAACGTGGATCGTGAATATGCCATGGCTCGTATAATAATATTGTTTGCGGCGAATGTAAACCAGTCGCAATATCAAAGCGAAAAATGGAAGCGATATAAATAATATTTTCGGGAACGAATGCAAAAATTTTTCCCTGAAATGTGCAAAGTAACTGCTCTTGTCTTTACGATATTCATTCTTAATATCAATTAGTTTTCTGATAACGATTGCTGTTATCCAATCATCACGTCTATCATCTGGCAATTTTTTCTGCATAGAGTCATATGCTTGAGGCGATGCATATTTGCCCACAGAAAACCCTAAAAAATCATCATCATTTCTTTTTTTAACAGAATCGGGCTTTGCAAGTGCGCCATTCACAGTGTTAGCAACATTTGGGGGCATGCCTCCTGTTTTCAGGCTGTCCATATTTGCCCGTAGCATCAACAGCGCAACATCCTTCGTATCAAACTTACGCGTAGTAGTATCGCCATAAAATTTTTTCGCTGCAGCAATTTCTTCGTCAAGCTCTTTTATAGCATCAAGAGTTTCAGCGGTGTCTTTGTCTTTATCTGATCTTGCAGCATTCAATTCGCCTTGCAATCTTGTTTTTTGCTTCTGCCAATCTTTAACGCCTTTGGCCGATTCGTTACCGGGCTTCTCATCCAGCTTCATGATCTTTTCGGCATTGGTAAGCGAAAAAAGCACCACAAAAAAAATCGCTGAAGTAAAAACATACATTCTGATCGGGTTCAGATAACTTGCCCGCCTCCCCTGCATATATTCTTTCGAAAGAAACCCGGGCTTTGTGATGAGGTATTTGACCGTACTGAAAAACTTGCCGTCAAAATGGGTGATGTCCTCAAAAAAATGATTGACCAGATGCCAAACCGTTTCCTTCGGCTCAAGGTTTTCCTGGCCACACATATGGCAGTACCTGCCATAAAGTGTCGTATTGCAGTTAAGACAAATTTTTTCTGTTCTTTCTTTCAGGTGAGACACTCACGAAATTTTAACTAAAAATAAGGAACAAAGCCCAATTACATGCAACGCTTTCATTCGATTTAATCAATAATAAAGTTTTAGCACATCAAACGTATTATACGGACAATTTTTTCGTTCATGCTGCAGAGATTACTTTTGTTGCTACAATAAAACTTATAATGAAATCACTCCTGACATTCATCTTTTCCGCAATCATTGCCCAATCTGCTTTTGCGCAATACTATTATCAGGACATCATCGCTACACAACAGGTGACAGAAAAATGGAAAACTTATAAAGAAAATAAAGTAAAATCAGTCAATATCTCCAGCTTCGAAAATGACAACACGCCAACGGATGGCTTCCTGTGCAAACAAAACGTCAAGACCGATTATTCAGAAATATCCACTTATACGAAGTCTGAGTTGGCAAGAGAATCTACCTTTACCACCTATTACAACGCAAATGGGCAGCCGAAAAAAACTTACGATACCAGCAAAGCCTATCAAAGCCTTACTGAATATGAATTTGATGCCGCCGGTAATATTTCATCTATTACCAACTCTTCGCTTGAAACAGTAAATAACATAAAAAATACAGAGCAGCATTTATGGAAATTCAATGCAGACGGCAAGCCCGCCGGAATGATAAAAATCAAAAACGGAAATGACACTACTTATATCCTCTTTATTTTTGATGAAAAGGGAAATGTTGCTGAGGAACATGCGGTTCATAATAATTCGGAAGCACCTGTATTCTATTATTACTATGATGACAATAAACGGCTGACTGATATTGTCAGGTATAATGCAAAGGCAAGGAAACTTTTACCCGATTATATTTTCACTTATGATGCGAAGGGACAGCTAGGCTCCATGCTATTTGTGCAGGAAGGAAGCACTGACTATAATAAATGGATTTACGAGTACAATGAAAAAGGTTTAAGAACCAAAGAAACCTGCTTCACTAAACAAAAAGAGCTGCTTGGGAAAATTGAATACGACTACAGTTTTAATAGATGAAAAATCAAAGATTAAAAATTCGACCTGCTTTTATTTTACCTTCTCATTCCTTATTCTTAAAAAACCGCAACCTTATATTTGGTGACGCTGTGGTATTTTTCCCCCGGTTTCAATATCGTTGAAGGAAATGATGGTTCGTTGGGAGAATCGGGAAAATGCTGTGTTTCCAAACACAATGCGGCATGCTGATTGATAGGTTTGTCATCGCTGGTTTTAATACTTCCATTTAAAAAATTGCCTGAGTAAAATTGCAAGCCCGGCTCTGTGGTAAACACTTCTAATCTTCGCCCGCTTGATGAATCCGATAAAGTGGCAACCAGTTGCAATGAACTGTCTTTTCTATTCAGCACAAAATTGTGATCATAGCCACCTGCCACTTCATTAATCCTTGCCCCGATTTTTTCTGGCTGGGTAAAATCAAACGCAGTTCCCTTCACCGATTTTATTTCTCCGGTCGGTATCAAAGTGCTGTCAACTGGCGTATAAAGATCAGCATCGATCATCAAAACATGATTAAGGATATTGTTGCTTACATCACCCGTCAAATTAAAATAACTGTGGTTGGTTAAATTGACTGGTGTCGGTTTGTCGGTTACGGCATTGTATTCAATCGTCAATTCATTGTCATCTGACAAACTGAACGTCACTGAAGTTTTCAGATTGCCCGGATACCCTTCTTCGCCATCTTTGCTTGTGTAGATCAATGTGATCGAAGCCACAGAATCCACGACTGGTAAAGTTTCCCACACAACTTTATCAAAGCCTTTCAATCCGCCGTGCAATGCATTTTTGCCATTATTGGTTGCCAGCGTGTATATATCGCTCCCTATTTTAAATTTGCCTTTTGCAATTCGGTTGCCGTACCTGCCAATGGTTGCGCCAAAATAAGGTGGCTTCGCGAGGTAACCTGACAAGCTATCAAATCCCAAAACGATGCTGCCTGAGCTTCCTTTTTTATCAGGAACAAGCCATGATATGATTGTTCCGCCATAATCAGATATTTTCACCTGCCCTCCGCTTTTGTTACTAAGCGTGAAAAGATGCACTTGCCTTCCATCGGTTCTTCCCCATGCTGCTGTTTTAATGCCAGTTTTACTTACCGCTTCTTCTTTATTTGATGTTTCATTGTTATTGCATGAAGCGGAGGCCAAAATAACAAAACCCGCAATACTCAGCATCAAGTTTGATTTATTCATAATAGCAATTTGAGGTGTCAATGCAGTTTGATTTCCAAGTATAAAATTCTATTTTAATTCCAGTACCACCACAGAAGCAGGTGGCATTTTCAGACTCAATATTTTTCCAGTAATCCTGGCTTCAGAAAAAGCAACAGGCTTCACCTTGTCGGCGTTGCTAAACTCATTATGATCCTGAATTTTAGCTGATACAAGTATGCGTCCAGTAACTGAAGTGAACTTGCTCCCGTGGATATCGACCGAAATATCGCGGGCTTTTTCTGCATCTATATTCACCAGTGAAATATGAATAAGCCCGTTTTTATCTTTTGATGCGGAAACAGAAATAGCAGGAATTTTTTCATTGCCTAAAATATAATCATCAGATTTTACTGACACTGGCAACAGAGTGGCATCCTGGTGTACGTTGTACATTTCCATCACATGATATGTAGGCGTGAGCACGATTTTTTCTTTATCCGTTAGGATAACCGCCTGCAACACATTGATCGTTTGTGCAAGGTTGGCCATTCTTACCCTGTCGGCATGATTGTTGAAAATATTCAACGTAACCCCCGCAATCATGGCATCGCGCATCGTATTTTGCTGATACAAAAATCCGGGATTGGTTCCGGGCTCCACATCATACCATCCCCCCCATTCATCCACCACCAGCGCCACTTTTTTCTTAGGATCATATTTATCCATGATGGCTGAGTGCTTCGTAACAAGTTCTTCCATCATCCATGCTCTTTTCATCGTAGTAAAATATTCCTGTTCAGTAAAATTTGTAGCTGAACTTTTGCGAGCCCAGTCAATGACTGAATAATGATGCATGCCTATACCATCAATCATGTCCAGCGGAATATTTTTCATCAGCGTCTCTGTCCAGTTGAAATCTGTAGAATTTGCACCAGATGCAATTTTAAATGCGCCATCACCCAGAAAGGTTACATACTTGCGGAATATATCTGCGTAATATTCAGGGCGCATATTGCCGCCGCATCCCCAGGCTTCATTGCCTATGCCCCACAGCTTTACTTTCCACGGCTTCTCCCTGCCATTGGCTTTGCGCATATCGCTCATTGGGCTTTTGCCATCGAAAGTAGTGTATTGATACCAGTCCGCGAGCTCCTGCACCGTGCCACTGCCCACGTTGCCAGATATATAAGGATCAGCACCAAGCGCTTCGCACATGTTCAGAAAATTGTGTGTGCCGAAGCTATTGTCTTCTGTAACGCCACCCCACCATTTATTCACCATCGAGGGTCTTTTATCTTTTGGCCCAATGCCGTCTTTCCAGTGATAAGTATCTGCAAAACATCCGCCGGGCCAGCGAAGCACAGGAATCTTCAGCTTTCTCAATGCCGTGATCACATCATTGCGCACACCCTCTGTATTGGGTATTATTTTATTTGTATCGCCAACATAAAAGCCGCCATAAATACAATGCCCGAGATGCTCCGCAAAATGACCGTAAATATTTTTACTGATAACAGCACCTGAAGAATCTTGATGCAACACAACAATGTTTTGACATAAACACAGATGAGCGATACAAATCGATAGCGAAAATAACAGAGAACATTTTTTCATAAGCAATTATCTTTTTGATTATTTACTATTAAAAAGCTGGAAGCATTTTTTTGAAGGAGCTTTGTTGTTAAGATAAACACTCTTTTCTGCGGATATTCCATGGGGAAATCTCCAAACTGCAACTGCAACAATACTGTTGAGCAATATTCAAATATCCACGTTAATTCAGTTTCCCATGCACTCAGCGCAAAATTATCCTCTTCAAATAAAGTAAAGGAATATTTTTAATATTGTCAAAACAACATTTATTCATGCAAACGTGTTCATAAAATACAACGAAATGCACCGCTTAATTAAAAAAGGCGCAAAGGTTAATAATCATATCCTCTGCGCCTTTGTACTTTAGATTTAAGGTTTCTAATTCATCTGAACTTCCATAACGCCTGTCAAGGCGTCCCACAAACATTTGCATGCGGATTCGCATGCTGAGTGTGCAATTGCTTTATCATTTTCGTTCAACATACTTATTTTTTCTTGCAGCATGGCTGGTTCTGCCAGATCATTTTCATGCACAATAAAATAAATCTCATCTGCTTTCAGATGGCTATAGTTTCTTCTCAACCCTTCAAGCTTGGAAGAGGCCGTGGCGGGCTGTTGAACTTCAAAGGCATAGAGTGCGCCCAAAGCACCAGCATAACTTTCGTAATGAGATTCGGTTGTGCTTACCAGTTGCTTTACTGGCGGCAAATTTGCGGCGATGGCTTTTGATCCGATACTATTGGCAAAATTTTGCCACAATACAAAATGCGCCATTTCTTCATCAGCAATCTGTTGTTCACCGGCCTGCTGCCAGCCTTTACTGATCAGTTTAATAAAAGAGCCATATTCGCCGGCATATAAAGCAAACTGCTCACGTGTAAGTTTACCTTCGTTCCACGCGAGATAAAAAGGATGCTCCAGTAAATTGTACTGCTTTAGTGTGTCTGAAAAAGTATTGTTCATGGTCATGTTTTTTGAATCACAAATATAGGTCAAGACGGTATTCGATTTAATTCTCCATTAAATGTGGGCGGGTTGGCCTGTTTTCTTTGCTCAATCACAGTTTTCATTTAGGTTTGTGCAAACAACTAATTTTATGATGACTATTTCACACCCATGGCATGGTGTTTCTTACGGTGAACATGCTCCGAGAATAGTGAACGCAATAATTGAAATCCCGCAGGGGGCAAGAGCCAAATATGAAATAGACAAAGAAAGCGGGCTATTGAAATTAGACCGCGTTATCTATTCTTCATTTTATTATCCGGTAAATTATGGCTTCATTCCTCAGACCTATGGAGACGATAAAGACCCGCTGGATATTTTAGTGATCACCTCACTGCCGGTGCAGGCGCTGTGCCTGATGGAAGCTAAAGTGATGGGCGTGATGCAGATGGTAGACAGCGGCGATGCAGACGATAAAATCATTGCAGTGGCAGCAAAAGACCCAAGCGTGAACCATTACAATAATATTGAAGAACTGCCCAAACATTTTTTTGAAGAACTGCGGCATTTTTTTGAAGAATACAAAAAACTGGAGAACAAAACTGTGGTGGTTGAGGAATTTGGCGACAAAACAACTGCAATAAAAGTAATTGAGGATGCGATCGCTTCTTACAAAGAACATTTTGGCGGGAAAAAATGATTTTTCTCAATTGGTAAGTGAACTTATTTCTTATGGGTGTTAACGTTAATCGTGCTGAATAAAGGTTCACAAACAATCAGTAAGTGCCGTTACGCCGACAAACGGACAACTGAAAACCTGAAACTGAAAATTTTACTTCTATGTCCATACAAACTGTTTTACTGGTAGTGCTTGTTGGTCTTGCCGCTGGCATTTTAAGCGGTCTTGTTGGTATAGGCGGCGGCATCATCATCGTGCCTGCATTAGCTTTTTTGTTGGGTTTCAGCCAGCACCAGGCTCAGGGAACATCCCTTGGTATTTTATTATTGCCTGCCGGTATTTTTGCAGTCATCAATTATTACAAACAAGGATACATTGACCTGAAAGTTGTTTTCATTTTATTTATCGGGTTCGTTATCGGCGGCTATCTCGGAAGCAAGATATCACTCAACCTGTCGGAGGCTGCCGTTAAAAAGATATTTGCTGTTGTATTGGTTTTCATTGCCGGCAAGATGTTATTCTTCGATAAATAAGTATTCAACAAAGCATACTCCTTGAAATGAAATCCCGATATGCTTTCGGTATAAGGTTTCAATCAAAGAATTTGTGAAATTTCGCTGCGCCTGCATCTTACCGATATAAATTTCCTATTTTACTCTTTGTGCAAAAAGATGCCTTCAGCCATATAACCGATAAAGAATTGCTGGAACATTTCTATGCAAGTCACGATAACAAATGGCTTGGAATTCTGTTGCAGCGTTATACTCTTTTACTGTTGGGCGTTTGCATGAAGTATTTAAAGAATGAAGAAGAAGCGAAGGATTGTGTACAGCAGGTTTTTCTGAAAGCCATCACTGAACTGCATAAATATAAAGTTGAGTATTTCAAATCGTGGATATACATGGTTGCCCGCAACCATTGCCTGATGAGGCTCCGGCATATGGGCAAAAAAACAGTGGGTATCGACGAGAAATTAATTGAGGCAAAAGAAGATATCAAAGCCAGCAGCCACATTGAAAAAGAAAACCTGCTCAAAGCAATGGGAGAATCATTAAGCGAACTGAGCAAAGAGCAGAAAGACTGTGTAACTTTGTTTTATCTTGAAAAAAAAACATATCATGAAGTTGCCGACAAGACAGGTTTTACGATCATGCAGGTTAAAAGCTATATCCAAAATGGGAAAAGAAATATGAAACTATTGCTGCATAAAAAAATGAAAGGTGCTTCGCAAAGCGAATTTGAATGAATAATGACCTGCTGAACATATTGTCCGATAACAACAATGGTATGGATGACCAGAAGCTGATGGATTATCTGGAAGGCAAGCTATCAGGGGAAGAAAAATATGAAGTGGAAAAATGGATGGCTGACAATGATATTGCAAGCGACGCAGTGGAAGGATTGCAAAATATAAAGGACAAAAAAAACCTGCAGCAATATGTTGACCAATTGGACAAAAACCTGCAAGCTCAATTGCAAAAGAAAAAGCAGCACCGCCTCAAAATGCGCCTGAAAGAATATCCGTGGATATATTTCACTGTTGTGCTGATATTGATTCTTTGTATTATCGGATATTTTGTACTGAGGCAGTTTTTGCTTCAGTATTAATTATAAGACAAAAGGTTTCTTGCAAAGACGCGAAGACACAAAGTTGAAACAAGAAATTAAAATGTGACATCGCACTTTCACATTTCGTATTTTAAATCCCCTATTTCTGATTTATAGATTTCTTTACTGGTACTGAATATAAATCGGTTGCGGCTTTAGTTTAAGTACTTCCTGCGGAGTCATCATACGGCTGTTCTTTTCCCGGAAATCATTTTTATAAAATAATTTAAAGCCTGTAAACTGAACAGGTTCTTTATAAACAAACTCATGGTAGGTGGTCAGTTTCCTTGCTTGTGCGCCCCAACCATCCATATCAACTACAAGCTGGACTTCAGGCCGGGTTGCAATTTTTTTATAGTTAGTAACCATCGCTCTGGTAAAGCGGTGCACCACCAAAATTTTAGGGGGAAGGTTATTTGCTTTGACAAGTTTGGCAAGATAATCGGATACGAAATTTACATCTGTCGCATCCATAGTGCCGATCACCGTACCAGGTTTTTTCCCTGTTTTCATGGAAAACTCTGGGTCAATGCCTAAATGAACCTGCGGCATTTTCAAATATTTTTCGAGCAAAGGGATCTCGGTCTGCACATTACTGAGTGCCACCTGCACATCTAAAAATACAATCGCATTTATTTTATCCGCCATTTTAAGCACTGAATCAATTTGCTTGAATGGCATGCGTGCTCTGTATTTATTGTCTTTTCCGGGACTTCCTTGTGCAGTAACTGCTATATAATGTAAGGCTGGTTGTACATCCATGGTTGTATCGGCAGCCTTCCATTTCTTTACTTCAGCATCTAATTTTTCAAACATCTGTTTTTCCGGATATTCGCCCAGCACGCCCATTTTTTTAGAATACAAATTACCATAAAAAGCAACGATCCTTTTGAAAGGGAGAATAGCACCAGGTTCAGGATATGCTGTTTTCACCGGCCAGCGACCTGAAGAATCTCCATTGGTTAATTTGATCAAGCGCTGGTCAAATAAGGCAGTATCCAATACAGGAGGAACCGCACTGACCATAGAATCCTTTCTGATTGTGCTGTCTTTCAGCGCTTGTACCTTCGCCTGTCTTTCCTGCTCCGAATAAAGGTTATTGCAGCTAAGCATCGCTGTTATTGTAAAATAAGCAGCAACAAAGGAAGCCATTTTTATAAAGAGGTTTTTGGAGAAATACGGTGTAATTATACGAGAAGTGACAGCGGGATTTATTTCGCATTGCATAGGTAACGGATTTATGATGATAAAAGGGCACGATAACTTTGCTAAGAACGAGCTAAAGGCAATTTTATTTTGAAAGATAAGCTGTTTAATATTCAACATGAGCGGCCTGAAAAACGTGGTTTCGTCTACAAAATTAAACAGGAAATACTAATATGAAATGTTATAGATTTCAACAAAAAAAATAAAATGTTGAAAACATTGCGAATGCAAAACAAAATCTTACCCGTATCTAATTTGCGAGATTGATTAAGATGATTGATCCAATTCGCTGGCCGGTATATGATGTTGCCCAATATTTGTTTTAACATCATTTTATTATCCTATGATCAATTATTGAAAAAAAGCATGCTAAATTCAAATTACGAATCTTAATAATGCTCACAGACAACTCAACTAAAAAACCTTATGCCCAAATCATTTTCCATTTCAATGATAATACTTGTATCTTTTAATTTCTCCGTCGCCTCCACTGCTTCAACCCGAAAATTTTATGACACCTCTATCAATCCGAAAACAGCAGCCACACTTACAAAAAACGATTTTTTGAACTTATATGCCTGGGATGATTCTTCAAAAGCTTTGACACAATTTTACTTTGCAAAAAGAAACAGAGGGAAAAAAATGATAGCTACTTCAACTGCCATTTCAGGCGGCATAGCAGCAATCGCAATAATCGCTGCTATTGCTCACAGTAATAGCTCATCAGGGACAACAACAAATGTTCCCAAAACGGATGAACCTCCTCCTTTCCCGCTTTTACTGCTTTTTATTCTTTGTCCTGTAATCCCATTTTTAATAATGGGCATAAGGCTACGCACAAAATATTCTTCACAAAAACTCTTACTTCAGTTAAACAATTATAGTACAGGCAAACCCATTCCCAAATGGATTGCCAAAAGTCATTCATTCAAAAACATTTTAAGAAGGGGATATCAAAATTAAATTCCGCCGTAAAAATTTCATGGAATTATATTAGTGCGGGGAACAGCATTCGGTATTTTATCAACAGGAGTTTCGTTTTTAAGATTGCGGAGTGGCATCTTCTCGATTCTTTTAGTATCCGGAACAAGGCAAGGCATATCATCATACATCAAATCATAGACTGAGCCATTGGGAGTATTGTGAGAAAATTTTGCCCGCATGTCCCTTAAATTTATGAAAACATATTTTTGAAAAAACCGATCCAGATCAGGCGTGTCAGACTTGAAATCTTTTTTAAGAAAATCATTTGAAAGGTTACCTTGAAAAACAGGTGGCTGCAATTTTACATTGGCAATAGAAGCTGATTATCATGAAACGTATCCTGCTTTGTTTGGCCATAGGCTATATTTGCTGCAAGCAAAAAAAGAGAGAATACTTTTTTCATACAATTTATTTAAATGAGGATAAATAAAATTACAAAAAAATAGATTTTTCGTTGCAAAATTTCATCTCATTTTCTTAAATGCATTGATGAGCCCATTGGTAGAAGCATCATGCGAATGCACTTCTTGTCCATCCAGCAACTCAGGCAATATTTTTCCTGCAAGCGCTTTGCCTAATTCAACGCCCCATTGGTCGAACGTGTAGATATTCCAAATTACGCCCTGCACAAAAATCTTATGCTCATACAGTGCAATCAATCTTCCTAAAGTAAATGGCGTTATTTTTTTTATAAGAAAAGAATTGGTCGGCCTGTTGCCACTGAAAGATTTATAAGGAATCAGTTCCGGCTTCACGTTCTCAGCAATCAGTTCGTCTTTTGTCTTTCCATTCATCAGTGCTTCAGTTTGTGCAAAGAAATTAGAAAGTAATTTCACATGATGGCCGCCAAGAGGATTGTGGCTGATGGCCGGTGCTATAAAATCGCAGGGAATCAATACCGTTCCCTGATGGATGAGCTGATAGAATGCATGCTGGCCGTTGGTGCCCGGCTCACCCCAAACCACCGGCCCCGTTGAATAAGTAACGGGATGCCCATTTCTGTCGGTGCTTTTGCCATTGCTTTCCATATTGCCCTGCTGGAAATAAGCAGCAAACCTATGCATGTACTGATCGTAAGGAAGAATGGCCTCGGTTTGAGTACCGAAAAAGTCGGTGTACCACAATCCAACCAGTGCCATGATGACCGAAATGTTTTTATCGAACGATGTTTCGCAGAAATAGTTGTCTGTTGCATGCGCGCCTTTCAGCAATTGCTCGAAATTTTCATACCCGATAGTCAGAGCAATGGATAACCCAATAGCGCTCCACAGAGAATATCTTCCGCCAACCCAATCCCAAAACTCAAACATGTTTTCTTTATCAATCCCAAATTTTACCACATCTTTTTCATTGGTGGATAATGCCACGAAATGTTTGGCGATATACTTTTCTTCTTTTGCTGACTGCAGAAACCAGTCCCGTGCAGAATTGGCGTTGGTCATCGTTTCCTGAGTGGTAAATGTTTTTGATGCGATCAGGAACAACGTTTCATCAGGCGTTATTTTTTTGAAAGTCTCAACAATTTGAGTGCCATCAACATTAGATACGAAATAGGCCTGTATATCTTTTAGCCAATATGATTTCAATGCCTCCGTCACCATTACAGGTCCAAGGTCGCTGCCCCCAATACCAATGTTCACAATGTATTTTATTTTTTTCCCCGTAAATCCCCTCCATTCGCCGGTATGAATTTTTGCACAAAACGCTTTCATGTGATTTAGCACACTGAACACCTCCGGCATCACATCTTTGCCATCTGCATAAACGGGTTTGCCGGAAAAATTGCGTAATGCAATATGCAATACCGAGCGATTTTCAGTCTGATTGATTTTCTCCCCGCTGAACATGGCTTCGATCGCTTCTTTCAGCTTGCTTTCCTCCGCAAGATGCAATAGCAAGTCAATGGTTTTTTCTGTGACAATATTTTTTGAATAATCGAATAGTATATCATCAACATTCAAAGAATATTTTTTGAACCGCTCTGCATCGTGCTGAAACAACTCGCGCATCTGGATGGTTTTCATTTCAGTTTCATAATGTGTTTTTAATTGCTGCCATGCTTTTGTGCTTTGCGGAGATATTTTTGGAAACATAATCAATTATATTTTGAATTAAAATAATGAAGGTATTCAGGATAAAGCCACAGATTCACAGATTAGCTGTTAAAACTTATAACAATACTTCCGAATCAGATTTAATATGTGAATTGTGCCTATAATTTTTCAATGATGTCAATGGTTTTCTGCACCATGTCTTCAGAGATATCAAGATGGGTAACAAAGCGGATTTGGTCGGCAGCAATCGCAATCACATGAATCCCTTTCTGATAAAGCCTTTCAGCGATTTGCTTTGCCGGATAATCCTCTTTTGTGATAGCTATAACGATGTTGGTCTCCACAGGCATGATGCTTTTTACATAATCCTTTTTTGCCAAGGCATCAGCAATTTGCTTTGCATGCAGATGATCTTGCGCCAATCGCTCAATGTTATTGTGCAAGGCATAGATGCCCGCCGCAGCCATAAACCCTGCTTGCCTCATGCCGCCGCCAAATACTTTGCGCACCCTCCTTGCCTTCTTAATAAAATTTTGCTTGCTAATTAATATACTTCCAATCGGGCAACCCAATCCTTTGTTCAGGCAAACTGAAATGCTGTCGAATATTTCACCATATTGCTTTGGCGTTTCTTTTTTGGCAACAAGCGCATTGAACAATCTGGCACCATCTAAATGCAACTGAAGACTATTATCATTGCAAACTTTTCTTATCTTTTTTATTTCTTCAAAATCATAGCATCCGCCGCCGCCGCGGTTAGAAGTGTTTTCCAGACAAACCAATGAAGTTCTTGGTTTGTGCACATCATCTGGATTGATGGCAGCAACAACCTGTTCTGCATTGATCCTTCCAAAATCTCCCACCATCGTTTTGACCTGCGAACCGGAATTCGAAGCGATTCCGCCGCCTTCATAAATATATACGTGCGCATTGCTGGCGCAAATTACTTCATCGCCGGGCTGTGTGTGGCATCGTATCGCAATTTGATTAGACATCGTTCCACTAGGACAGTATAACGCAGCTTCCATGTCAAAAAGCTTTGCAGCCATTTCTTCGAGTTGATTAATGCTCGGGTCTTCACCAAAAACATCATCGCCTACGGGCGCATTCATCATAGCCTGAAGCATGCCAGGCGTTGGTTTTGTAACTGTGTCTGAGCGGAAGTCAATCATCATACATTTTTTAAAGATGTCATCTCGGGCGCAAATTAAACTGAATTGGGAAGATTTCCATTTTCATCACTTTCCCCAGCTTATCCCCTATTCCCGGCAAGCGTTTATTTTATGCTTGCATCCGCGTAACTTTGCAAATCATTTTACCAGAAACAGGAGGTCATATTTATGAATTTATTTGAAAAGCAGCAACATGAGTTTTCCGGAAGGCATATCGGACCAAATGAACACGAAGCAGCGCAGATGCTGAAAACCATCGGGATCAGCAGTCTGGATGAGTTGATTGATAAAACAATTCCCCCTTCTATCCGCAGTAAAACATTGCTCGATATTCCCGGGCCTGTGAGCGAATATCAGTATCTCAAAGAATTGAAAGAAGTAGCTGAAAAAAACAAAGTATTCAAAAGCTATATCGGTCAGGGCTACTATAATACCATAACACCAAGTGTCATCCTTCGCAATGTTTTTGAAAACCCCGGATGGTATACACAGTACACTCCTTATCAAGCTGAGATTTCGCAAGGAAGGCTTGAAAGCTTATTGAATTTTCAAACCATGGTGAGCGACCTGACTGGCTTGCCGCTTACGAACGCATCATTGCTGGATGAAGGCACTGCTGCTGCTGAAGCAATGGCGATGTTCTTTCACGATATCAATAAATCAGAAATAAAGAAACCGAAATTCTTTGTGGATGATAACGTGCATGCACAAACGAAAGACATCCTGGTTACCCGCGCCACCCCCATTGACATTGAACTGGTTTTTGGGGATTACCATACTTTACAAATAAATGATAAATTTTTCGGTGCAATTGTTCAGTATCCCAACAGTGATGGTTCAATAGAAGACTACAAAATTTTTATCAATAAGGTTCATTCAGTAAATGGATTTGTGGTGATGGCAACGGATCTGCTTGCGTTGACCCTTTTAACGCCCCCCGGAGAGCTTGGCGCAGATGTGGCTGTCGGCTCTGCGCAACGGTTTGGAGTGCCTATGGGTTTGGGCGGCCCACACGCTGCTTTCTTTTCTGCAAAAGATGAATTTAAAAGAGCCATACCCGGCCGCATTATTGGCGTAAGCATTGATGCGCAGAACAACAGAGCGCTGCGCATGGCGCTGCAAACAAGGGAGCAACATATCAAACGTGAAAAAGCAACGTCAAATATCTGTACAGCACAGGCATTGCTGGCAAATATGGCTGCAATGTATGCAGTTTATCATGGGCCTGAGGGGCTGAGGGATATTGCAAAAAGGGTTTCGCTCCTCACTGCAAGCCTGGCAACTGCATTGACCAAAATAGGGATAAATATTTATAAAATTGTCCATCCGAACTATTTTGACACCATCAAAGTGGAAGTGATTGACCCGAGAGCCATCAAATCATTTACTGAGCAAGCTGGTATTAATCTCCGCTATTACCCTGGCACGCGTTATGTTTCCATCAGTATTGATGAGACGACGAGTATCGAAGATATAAATACGTTAGTTAAAATTTTTGCACAGGTAGTTGATTGTCCTGCAAATAAAATTGACACTGGCTCTGCCACTTTATCAAATATTCCCGATTTTGCTACAAGGACATCGTTATTCCTTACGCATCCTGTTTTCAATTCGCATCATAGCGAAAGCGAAATGATGCGCTATCTGAAAAGTCTGGAAAACAAAGACCTTTCTCTCAACAATTCAATGATATCGCTTGGTTCTTGCACCATGAAGCTGAATGCGGCCACTGAATTGATTCCTGTAAGCTGGCCTGAATTCAGCCAAATTCATCCATTCGCACCTGCTGATCAGTGGGAGGGCTACAAACAAATTATTACTGAGCTTGAAGACTGGCTGAGCAAGATAACTGGTTTCGCTGCTACATCATTGCAACCCAACAGTGGTGCGCAGGGAGAATATGCCGGGCTTTTAACCATCCGTAGGTATCATGAAAGCACGGATAATCATCACCGTGATATTATATTGATCCCAATTTCTGCACATGGCACCAATCCTGCTAGTGCAGTGATGTCCGGGATGAAGGTGGTGGTAGTAAAAAGTGATGAAGATGGGCACATTGATGTAGACGACCTGAAAGCGAAAGCAATTCAGTATAAAGATTCACTTGCGGGACTGATGGTTACTTATCCTTCGACACACGGGGTGTTTGAAGAAACGATCAAAGAAATCTGCGAAACCATTCATGCCAATGGCGGATTGGTTTATATGGATGGAGCGAATATGAACGCGCAAGTGGGCTTAACAAGCCCCGGCATTATTGGCGCTGACGTTTGTCATTTGAACCTCCACAAGACTTTTGCGATACCTCATGGAGGCGGTGGTCCTGGCATGGGACCTATCTGCGTTACGGAAAAATTGAAGCCTTTTCTTCCAGGACATCTGACGTCAGGTGTCATTCGTCAGAAGTCAGACGACAAACCAATGCATGCAGTAAGTGCAGCACCCTATGGTTCTGCGAGCATCCTGCTAATCAGTTACGCATATATAAAGATGTTAGGCGCACAGGGAGTTACGGACGCGACAAAGTATGCGATACTGAACGCCAACTATATGAAATCGAGACTGGAAAAATATTATAAGATATTATACAGCGGGAAGAACAATACCTGCGCTCATGAATTTATCGTTGACTTGCGCCCGTTCAAAACCAGCGCAGGCATTGAGGCTGAAGATGTGGCCAAACGCCTGATGGACTATGGTTTTCATGCGCCCACACTGAGTTTCCCTGTGCCAGGTACTATCATGATCGAACCAACTGAAAGCGAAGACAAAGCGGAGCTTGATCGTTTTTGCGATGCACTCATCAGCATTTGTCATGAGATAGAAAATATTGAAGAAGGGAAATCTGATAAGACTGATAATGCTTTGAAAAATGCACCGCACACACAGCATGTGATTTGCGCTGATGAGTGGAAGCATACTTACTCCCGAGAGTCAGCAGCCTTCCCACTGGCATATACACGCGGAAATAAATTCTGGCCTTCTATTGCAAGGGTCAACAACACTTACGGCGACCGGAATTTAATTTGTACATGCGAACCAGTGAGCAGTTATGCAGAAGAAGAAATTGTAAATTAATTTTTCCTGCCCATCAGGTCGGGAGTGTTGGATATTTACCATTGAGTAAAAACATCAGGTAGGGTAAACTGCTACTCCATTATAGTGGTTACAACGTTTTTGTTAAATAAGATTTTCATCGCGTCTTTTATATCCCCCAAAAAACCTGATTTATTAAATTACTCAATTCTCCTGATCAGTGTGACAATCTTCTCTTTGCTTGCTTCATCAAAATGATCCTGATTGTCGCTTTTATGAATCACCTGTAATTTCATGGTGTTCCTGTCTAAAAGCTGAATCAGGTAAATATTTCTATTCCTCCTGTGATTGGCTTTATAATCAACGGTGAGCCTTGAAGGAGTATTTGTGCTATTCAGCAGATAATAGTAGCTCCTGGTTGAGCCGGTATGGCCTTTATAAGAAAATTTTACACGTGATGTGTCAACAAAAATAATGGTAGCGGCATGTGTCTTGATGTTCTGATCCCATGTGCCGACCAAATCAGTAATTTTCAATTGCTGGCTATGCAAACTGGCAAGGATAGCAAACATGAAAAGGAAAAAAGAAATTGATTTTTTCATACCGGTTAGTGTTTTGAAATACTGATTTATTGAAATAAGATAAGGCTTCGCTGTTATCTACACTTTATCATCAAATGATATCGCAGATATTATTTCTTCAAGGTATAGTTTATCGGTCTCGTCAAAATCATTTAATTTATCGCTATCCACATCAAGAACTGCCACCACTTGGCTTTCCCTTATAACAGGAACCACAATCTCAGACTTTGACAAACTGCTGCATGCGATATGCCCCGGGAAAGCTTCCACATCAGGAACGATAAGTGTCTGTGCTCTTTCCCAGCTTGCGCCGCAAACGCCTCTGCCCCTTTTTATGCGGGTACAGGCAACCGGACCCTGGAACGGGGCAAGAACGAGTTCATCTTCCCTGACCAGATAAAAACCAATCCAAAACCATCCAAATTGCTCTTTCAATGCTGCTACTATATTAGCCAGATTTGCAATCAGGTCAGGTTCTCCATCAATCAATGCTTTTATCTGCGGAATGATGGACCTATAATTTTCCGTTTTAGTGCCATTGACAATTTCTAAATCTTCTGCCATATTCCAAAGATAGCTTCTGTTTATAACCGAATCGTCAAAAATCAAATAATTAATCAGTTGCTTTCATCAGTTTATCTACAAAGATTTTCATAGCGCTGTTTTTCGATATCAGATGCTGAAATAAAAAAATTCCGGTCATAGCACAACCGATGCCTGCTAAAATGTCCAGCACATAATGATGGCTGGAGTATATAGCTGCAAACCATATACCCATCATTATCACGGCAAACAAAACGTTCAACATGCCAAATTTATTTTTGATTCCAAAATATAAAACAATGACCGGATAGGAAGAATGAAGAGAAGGCATTGCGGCAAAAACATTTGAGCTTTTTGCGTAGATAGATTTGAAGATGCCCGAATAAAAAAAATGGTCAAATCTTGACAATCCGGCAGTGCTTCCGGGCGTTGAAGGATAAAAATCAAATCCATGCTGCTGCACATACCATGGTGGCGCCGCCGGATACGCGTAATAAATAATGAACCCAATGATATTTACCAAAAGAAAAGTGAGCGAGAAATAAAAATACTGTCTTCGGTTCTTGAAAAATAAATAGCCGGCAAACAACAATGGCACCGGTATCCAGGTAAGATAAAATATACCGGCAAGCACATCTAAAAAAACATTGCCGTTCCGAAGCCAGTATTCGTTCGGAGTGATTCGGTATCCATTAAATGAAATGCCGAATATTTTTTTTTCTGCATTGTAAAGTCCCGCGATATGAACCTGCTGATACTGATAATTTGGAAATGCCTTCATATAATCGAAAATGATCCAATAAATAATGAAGATGGAAAATGCGATGATTAGTTTTCTTGTTGGCGCAGAAATAAAATAGAATGAAATAAACAGCACAACCAGCAGTACTTGTTCACTCCTGAACCCAATCAGCAAGAAAGAGATGACCAGATAAGCTGCACAGATTGCTGCAATAAGAAACAAATTTTTTAAGCTATAAACATTCCTGGCATGGCCAGAATGATGGGTGCTCATGTAAGGCTTTTAAAACAAGGTTGTACTTTGTTCCTTTCAAACACTTCCTGCGCGGTGACCGGATCTCTGCCTTTCAATTCTATATATTCAATATCAGGTGACCAGAAAGTGCTGCCAACACTGATTTTCAGATGTATGCGGTCACGAGTGGCTAATCCCTGGTCAATGCTTGCATTGAGATAGGATTGATCGTCTGTCTGATATCTGATAAGATAAAGTGGTTTCTTTTTGTATGATACAAAACGCAGCCCGTGATGATCTATTTGGCCATCTTTTAAAGTGTTCAGTTCAAATATTACCGCATTTATTTCAGGCATTTTTTGTGCACAAAGCAATTGATCCATGATTCCTGCAAGCCCAGGGAATGAATCACAAGGCGCATTTAGCTTATGCTTAACGCTTTCCCCATTTATATTTCCTACCGGCCTGGTATAGCTGAGCAAAGCCACTGAGAAAATCAATAACAACATCATTACCTTCACTTTGGAATCACGCTTTAAAGGAACCATAAGTTTTTCTTCGATCTTTTCTTTACGCTCCATTACTTTTTTAGCGTCCATCAATCTTTGTATTGCTGTAACATTTGTCATTATTGCAAGAAGAGTAATCGGTATAATAAAAACCGACATCGGCTCGAATATGTGGAAAGGGATGCCTGAAACAAATAATTTATAATTCCCTCCGATATAATGCGCCATTATGCTGCATGCAATCGCAGCCAATGCAACTGTAATAACTCTTTCGGGGCGTTGCATCAAACCTCCTTTGTTTTCAATACCCAATCCTTCTGAACGAGCTCTTGTATAGCTAACCATCATCGAGCCTATCATGCCAATGAATGCTATTAATGAGCTGATAAAATAGTGGTGCGCGACAAGATAAAAGCAGATCCCGAAGAACATAATCAGTTCGCTGTAGCGGTCGAGAACCGAATCGTACAGTGCACCAAATCGAGAGCTCATATTCCCCAATCTTGCTACCTGGCCATCGAGCATATCGAACAAACCTGCAAATAAAATCAAAGCACCAGCCCAGCCAACATAGCGGAGATCGCCACGATTGCCCTCTTCGCCGCCAAAAATAAAAATAACAGCAACACCTATGTTCAATACAAGCCCTATTGTTGTCACTGCATTTGGAGTAAGCCCAAGTTTAATGAGCAGCTTCACGAAAGGATTTATAAGTTTATATATCCCATGTTGCAATTTTATCCGTAAAGGAATTTTATTCATTCTGGTCAATTAATTATGCAATTTCCCGAAAAGTAACTAAAAATCAAATTTCACCCTAAAACGGACTCCATAAGGAGTGACACCGGGGTTATTCAGATAAGTAAATCTTTTAATAAAATCTACTCTCACTAATTTAAAAATATTGGCAACACCAAAACCAGCTTCCAGATAGGGTTGCTTGCCTAATGGGGATGTCGGAGCAACTCCCTCAGGAAACTTGAGCTGATCATTGGTTACGAAGGGGTTATTTTCATTACGAATTCCGCCATACAAAAGTTTCCCTTCCACGACCTCCCTCCACTTCAACTTTTTTAACAAGGGTATCTTATTAAAGATAAACCCATTAAAATAATGATCCACATCCAGGCCTACGTAATGGTCGCTTACAAATTCCAGAAAGTTCATCAGGTTATATGAATTTAGCTGATACCCATAAGTCTGGTTAGCATGTGGCAGATCGGCAAGTGGCCACGGCACTTTGCCTAGCAGATAGCCACCCTCGGCTGTTACATCTGTATAACCAAATTGAGAAAGATAAAAGCGCTTGAAAATATTCAGCGTGATATTATGATAGTTGTATTGACCACCAAGCAATCCTTTTATGCCGGCGATGTAACGAAGGGTAAAAACAGGATATTTATTGAAAATCGGTATCCTGTATAGTTTTCCCTGATAAAATTGCTCATTGGGCGCCCATCGCAACTGAACAGAAGCCTCTCCTGTAGTAATACTGCTGATTGTATCATTATCCAATTGCCGGATATAGCTAAGCGACCCGGCAGGAAACTGTTTCCAGTATTTAAGCCCGAAATCATATGAAAAATGATTCCCAAACTCATGCACATAATTCAATTTGAAGTAATCATTGTAAAGCCATTGATCGTTATTTCCACGTTTAAAGGAAAGTAAAAAATTATCTTCCTGCACAAACTGCAGTTCCTCACCAGGTATTTTCGTTTCATGCTGGTAGCTTGCCCGTATATAATTTAACGGAAACCCATATACGGATTTGTTATTGAGAGAATAAGTAGAGCTGAAAAAGTATTTCCATTTCTCGTCTTTGAATCCATAAGCTGCATACGATTCAAAATACATCCGGCTGCTGAACTTGGGAGTGGTGCGGCCTCCAAACCTTAACCGGAAACCTTCCACGGGATTGAAGCTATAGAAAGTGCTTGCAGGGCCTATTTCAAAAGGCCCTGCTTGTTTATAGCCCGCCAATAGCAGCGTTGCCCAGTCCATCAGCCTCCGGAACGATGGCATATTTTTCAGGCTGTCAATGTTTGCATATACTTTTGATTCGGCTTTTGACAAAGTATCATGGCGGTGTGTGATCCAAAAGCTATCCTGACCTGCAGATACCGGGTCTTTAAGCTCCACCACCGGCGGCCCTTTAAAAATGCTATCTGCTATAGGTTGATTGGCAACAAAATCTTTATAAGAAACTATTCTTTGCCCAAACACACCACTGCCTTTTTTGAATATCCCCAAGTCACCGATCACGGTACTTCTTGAAAGCAGATAGCGACCGTCTGTTTGTTTGATAAAATCCTGAGCTATCCTCAGTTCCCGCACAAAATTCAGGTTGATGTTCTTACTGGTGAACATTGTAAATTTTTGCACTGCATAATTTCCATCGAGCGTTATGTAGAGGGTACCCCGGAATAAGAAATCATTTGGATTCCTTGGTCTGAAAGTGAGCCTCACAAATTTTTGCCCATCCTCTGTAACGGTGTCTGCAATAAAAAACATGTAGAATGTAGGCGCCATATCCGCAATAGGGCTTAAAAAAAGATTCGTGAACAACGGAATGTTGTTGTCATAAATATTTACATCTGCATATAGGCGATTGAGGTAGTTGCTTAATCCGCGCATATCTACCAATTCGCCGAAATCAACGCGTTTATGAGCAATTACAACTGATTTGCTTTTCTGGGGGTTTGCACGATAATAATCATGTGATATTTTTTCTTCCAGGTACACAGGCAATAATGCTTTACCCGGAATGATGGTGGTATCTGAATTCTCAAAAAGGAAATGATATTTTTTTGCAAGCTTGCTGTTCTTTACTTTTTCAGATACATTGTCCAGTGATATCTGCATTTTTTCATACTTCTCATATTCTGCATATTGATAAGCTTCGATCCTGTTCTTAGGCTTATTGTCAATTACGCGCCTGATGAGTTCTACCGCAGGATTGTCTTTATTCCGGTATTTCTCCCTTTTGCTTTTTACGGTCACTGATTTAAGCAAGCTATTGTTTGGCTGCATGAATACAACGATAAGGTTCTCTTCAGGCTTTGCAATTGCAGTTTTGTCCAAAGATGTCTGTTTATATATCAAGGAGTCTGCAATATGCTCATTTGAGTCAATATCATGAACTGCAGAATCTGTTTTAAGCATTGCCATTGTATCAAAAGCCTGCAGCGCTGAATCGGGCTTTTTTTGTATGAAAGCCCCTGGGCTTGTAAAATCAATTGCTGAGTAAGGCCTTGGTTTTACATTTACGGTTTGATCTTTATAGCCTACAATGGTAAAAACCAATTGTGTAAAAGGCTTATCATATCTCACTGCGAAATTGCCAAGGGAATCCGATATCACGCCTCCTTTAATATTTTTGATTGAAACAGTTACAGAAGGCAGTGGCTGCTTTGTATTCACATCCTTTACAACTCCTCTCACCACCATAGTCTGGGACAAGCTGTTGAAAGCGCATGCCAAAAAAATCAATACCAGCCATTTCTTCTTTATCCATTCTAATCTAATCATAATCTTCGGCCGTTATTTAAAAACAAATTTTTTATGCAGTATATAATTATAGCTGATGCTTAATAAAACTGAAACAATGATTTTAGAGACAATATAATTTAAGCCCGCATAATTGGTAATAATGAAGACAAATGCCGTGCTCAATAAGATGTAGACGCCCCACACCAAAAAATATTTTAATGCCTGAGTATGAATTTTCCCATCTGCTGCACTGAACACCCAATGCCTGCCCATTGAGAAATGCATGATGCCGCCGCCAATTGTGCCGACAGCGGTTGCAATGACATACCAGCAGCCGAAAAATTTAACCAGCAAAATGGTGATTAAAAAATCGACTACTGTTGCTATGACAGACGCTGTTTGTGCTTTAAAAAAAGTAAACATTCTTTAAAATAAATTGCTTAATAAAATTACCTGCATTATCAAATTGGTGTAAATCCCGGCGAGCAAATCATCAGCCATCACACCCCAACCAAGGGGCAATTTTTCCAGGCGGCGGATAAAAAGAGGCTTTGTGATATCAAAAAAACGGAACAGTATAAATGATGCTATGATATATTTTAACTGCGGTGGCAGAAACAATAAACCAACACACATACCTGCAACTTCATCAATCACCACCTTATTGCTGTCTTTACCCCATCCAGTCTCCACTTTGCCCGCGGTCCAAATACCAATTCCTGTTATTATGATGGCTGAAACCATCAACCAGATATCATTGTAATGTATAAATCTGCCCAAAAAATACCAGCATGAGCAACAAGCCAAAGCTGCAAATGTTCCGCCACCTTTGAGGTAGCCAATACCAAAGCATGTGCTTATCACCTTGCAAAATCTGATCATGATGCCTCAATGATATAACCGGGCGAAACAAAAAGAAACAACATCTTATTTTAATTTTGGGGTTCAATCTCAAATGCGCAAAACTTTTATTTCCCGATGCCTTCCACAAGCATCTCCACAATATCATCTGCTTTCTGAGTGAGATCGGGAAAAGTATCAGAACAGAAAGGCACTGCTATCCCCCGAAATGTTGCGGCAAATAAATATGCCATGAGGCACACTTCGGTGCTTTTGATTTTTTTAAATTCCCCCCTCACGATACCATCGGTGATAATCTCCCTGATCATATTCACCTGATTGATTTCATGCTTTTTTTTAATGTTCATCACTACGCTCATGTTGTCCATCAGGTCATTTTTTACCACCTGAGAGAGATTGCCCAGCTTATTTATCTTGTTCAGCCTGACTTTCACATAAGCTTTTAATTTTTCTTTTGCGGTGGGTGCTTTATCAACCATTTTTTTTGCAATAGAAAACAGCTCTGTTATTTCCTGGTCAACAACTGCTTCGAAAATTTCATATTTGCTGGGGAAATAATAATATAGCGAGCTCTTGCCTTTTCCAACTTCTCTGGCAATATCTTCCATAGTAGTTTTTTTAAGCCCGAATTTCTCAAAAAGAACCCTGGCTCCGGCAATGATTTCCTGCAGCACCGCATCATCTTTTATCGCAACTTCTGCCATAACGTTTCGACTAATTTCGTATTATAGTCCAAAAATAGCATGAAATGGGTCATAAAAAAAATATTCCTTCCAAATTGGATGAGCGGCTATTAAGATGCGTGTGCGGGCGATCGATAAAATTCAATTAAGAAGCGGCAACTTCACTTCGATGTATTCATTGAGTTTATCAAGCTCAACAATAGTAGTGTTTTTGTCTGTGCTCTCCCGGTACATCGGGACAAATTTGGCGTTGAACCTGATCTCGTCAAAAGTATATGAAGTGCGCTGCAACACTATATTTGAGTACACGTCATCGAAACCGCGTATCAGCACATAAATTTCCAGATCCGCAACTTTCATATCATCTGCACCAAACCCATACAATGGGCTGTGCTCATCAATCGGATGGACAACCGTAAAGTTCATCGGCAGGCTATCCACACGCTGACGTTCCAGGTCGAGCGAGAAATATTTAAATTCTGTTTTATCATGCTCGGTTAGCTGCAGCCCCATCGTCACTTTCACTTCAACATCGGTGAGCACATGATTATCTTTGTAAGAGGCGAAACGAAACATCAGTGCAGTCTTGTCCTGGTAAGGGCTTATGAGCGCATGCTCGCTGAACATCAGAAATGATTCAGGCTTTGAGAACCGCCCATACATTAAACCTGTAAAAATGGCCAATGATAAAAAGCCAGATATCGCCTCAATAGATGCAACTATATTGGCCATATCGCCCACAGGGTTCACCCTGCCGTAGCCCACGGTAGTGAATGTTTCCGTGCTGAAAAAATAAATCTCTTTGAACTTTTGCCATGGTGTTTGTGCAATCATTCCCTGGAATTCCTGCGCGCCGATAATAAAATACAGCAGGCTGAAAACGAGATTAACAGCGAGATAAAAAATAATGATGATAGAAATAAATCTCCATCTGGGCATATTCAGCATATTGTGGAACATGCTGAAGCGTTCCCATACCGGTATGCCATCTTTTTTCATATTAAAAGTGCCATCCTTATTGACGAACCTGCCTCCAACACTGGTGGTACTTGTGCCGAAACCCGTATCATTATTGATTTTCGATTTAGAACTTATGCGCCGGTGGATTGCCATAATATAAAAGTTGCTTTGTAAAACTCAGAAGCTGATTAAAAGTAAAATTACCGATTGCCATTCAATTGAGGATGGGTGTTCCTGCATGAACATGGAGGCGATTTGAATTATTGAGTAAAAACAGGAGTCTCATATATCATCCTTTCGTTATTCATACTGTATGCAAACATTGCCTATGTAATAAGCGTACTTAAAAAATACATCAGGTACGCTTTTACTATACCGCAGCCATACTTCAAGTACGCTTTAACCATACTGTTCCCATACTGTAAGTACGCTTTAACCATACAGTAGCCATACTTCAGGTACGCTTTAACTATACTTCAGCTATGCATTAACCATACTGTAACTATGCTCAGTGAGAACTATCTGGGCTTCGCTCATATTTAGATCAAGGGCAAAATGGCTCTCATCATATGATAAGTTATTTGTATAAAAAACTATCAAAATATGAATACCTTATTATATTAAGTCCAATTCCTGTTTAAAGATCTAATCAGCCGCGGACTCTGGATAACTACACGGATTCACTTTTTCTAAAACTCAATGTGAAAAGTCGCGTGGGGCTGATGATATATGCGATCAAGAATGGTGTGATATCGCCGGGGTATTGAATGCGAGTTTTGTCTCAACGGGGTTACAACTTTTGAAAAGCTGTCATGGTTATCAATCAATCAGTTTATTCCGCATTCCATACATGATAAGTCCGGCAATGGTCTTGGCACCTACTTTTGTTTTCATGTTCTGCCTGATGGTTTCAATAGTACGGGGGCTTAAAAAAACCTGTTTAGAGATCTCCTCTGTGGTCTTGTCTTCAGCGAGCAATTTCAAAATGCGTATTTCCTTTTCGGAGAACTTTACCGGGTTCGGATAAAACTGGCGTACCTGCCTTTTTGTTTGCAGCTTTGAAAGCACTGCTTTATTGACGAGATCGTTAAAGTAAAAATCATCGTTCATGCAGGTGAGGATTGCCTGGTAGATTTCTTCGGGATCTGTTGTTTTGGTGAGGTACGCGTTAGCACCCATCTCCATCATTTTAGAGATCATTTCCTGATCATCGTACATGGTGAGCACGATGATCTTCACTTCTTCATATTCTTTCCGGAGCATGCCAATTGCGTTGATGCCGTCTACCTCAGGCATCCGGATATCCATTAAAAGAATATCTGGCTGCTTCAACCTCATCTTGTGCATCAGGTCTCGGCCGTCTTCGGCTTCCCAAAGGATTTTCAGGTAGTCCTTGTTTTTCAGGGCCATTTTTATGCCATCGCGAAAAATTTTGTGATCGTCTGCGATGGACACTTTAATTATCAATTCAGCACTCATACAGGGCAGGTTTGTAAAATAAGTAAAGTAATAGGATTAATTTTAACGCCAAAATAGTATAAAAGCCACAACCAAAAACCAATTGTACTGTAAAAACAGATGTGCGTTTACGTTAGATAAAAGTATAAACCCGGGCTCCAAGCGAAAATACCCCACTGTTTTTAAAGCATTTCTACGAATATAAAAGTAATTGCCGAATAAAATAAAAAGGGTAATCATGCTCTTGCCGGGCAATTTCCCATCATTTATTTTTGCTTCAGAAGTTGATTGATACGGATTCAATCTGAAAACCATCCAATGTCCATTTACCGTCCAGTAAATAATTTCAATATCCGTGAAAACCAAACTGAAGATCCAATATCAGTCAACTTCTTCTCTTCGTTCTTTAATATTCCGTAACGCATTTGCCAATTGATTAATTGTGACTGCCAAATGGCAAGCTGCATTAAACTGAACTCTTACCCAGAAAGCACCTCGCTTCAAAATCAGCTCTTACACCATCTGCCTCTCTTTTATCCACAAGTGCAGAGAAAATGTGAAGAACTCGCCTAATCGTAATCCCACTAATGGTTTTTACTTTGTTATTGATAGTAAAAATACTAACAATAATACGAATTTTTACTAAAATTTATTTTACCCTATTTAGTAAAATCCCTGCTAAATATACTAATGCTGAATGTATTGGGCAATTTAATTTATTTTATCCCGATCTGCCGCAATTGGCAGATTTTTTTTTAAGGGTTTACTTAGACACTCAAACCACATTTTAAACCACATAAAACTTACTGTTATGGCAAACAAAAACACAAGAAATGCAGGAGCATCTTCCTTTTTACCAGGTTGGTGGTGGCCTTGGTTTTAATATCATTGACAAAAAGACAATTATTCATAGTAGATTAAGCTATGAGTAATTGTCTTTTCACATAAAAGCATTTAAAGCCATTTCTCTTACCAAATAATCTTTATTCGAAATAGTATAATCAACTTATATTTGATTATAATCTTTATAAAGTTGTTTTTACTATTCTTCACATTCTTAATATCACAAATAGTACCCTTAGCTTTATTTTTTGTTTTCTTCAAGTGGATAAAGAAAATAGTAGGGCTAAAAGTGATTTTCTTCTACCTTCTAATTTTATTTTTTTCTAACTTTCTGATTGGTGCTTTTCACAACCGAGCTTCATTAATTGTTAGCGTTTCTGCAATGATAGAATATGCGTCATTTTCTATTTTCTTTCTTCTATCTATACAAAACAAAACGCTTAAGAATTCAATATTTGTTGCGTCAATTATTTTTTTAAGCTTTGAACTTTTTCTTCTTTATTTTAACAATGTCAATTTTGATTTTTGGGCCGCATTGTTTAGTACAATATTAATTGTTATTTTCTCTATCTTCTTTTTTTATGAGCAGATTAATTCTGTCAATACTAATCTAATTATCTACAACTCCTATCAATTCTGGATTGTAGTTGGATGCATAATTTACCTTACGGGAACGTTATTCTTTTTCCTTTATACTTCTAATATGAAGGATAGATCTTTAAGCCCTATATGGGGTATCAATTTTGTGTTTGAAATTATTAAAAATATATGTTTCTCAATTGCTTTTATTGTTGCAAAGAATAATATCCGAAAAATAGCGACACAAAATCTTGAGGATACGAATGTTTTCCAAAAGCCGTTATAGCATTTAACATAGCCCAAACCCCTTACGAAACCTGAATGATACTTTTACAAATAGCCAATCTTGACAACAAAGTGCCGACGGTGCTATTTTTTGGCACTATTGCCATGCTTGCGCTTACCATCGGGCTCATCGTATTCATCATCTTTCATCAAAGGAAAGTGATACGCTTTCAGATGCAGTTGCAGAAAATGGAATTCGACCAGCAGAAGATGTTGCTGAATGCTTCCATCCGTTTGCAGGAAGAAGAACGCCAACGCATAGCCGCAGATCTTCATGATGATGCAGGCCCCTTGCTTGCCACTGCACGCTTATACCTGAACGAAAACCTGGTGAACCTGGATAAGACCACTCAATTGCAGAATATTTACAATGCCAAACAGATCATTGATGATACGATCCAACTGATACGCAATATTTCTCACAGCCTGATGCCGCCAACACTTAAAAATTTCGGCCTTGAATCTGCAGTGAATGACCTCTTCCAGAAAATAAGCAGTTCGGGCAGCATGAACGCAAGCTCCCGGTTTCATGATTACAGAGAGCGGCTGCAGCCAGAAACAGAGCTGATCATTTTCCGCGTGATACAGGAATTAGTGAACAATATCCTGAAGCACAGCAATGCCAGCTTCATTCATTTAACACAGAACACAAACAATAATAAATTCTTCATTCGGCTTCATCATGACGGAAGAGGCCTGACACAATCTGATTTTGAGAAACTGAACAAAAGTTCTGTTGGGCTTGGGCTTAAAAACATCCAGAGCAGGCTAAAGGTTTTGCATGGAAAAATATTCTTTGAAAAAGATATATCTCAGACTTATTTTAAGGTAACGATTGAATTAATTAAAGAGGACGCATCCGTGCCGCAATAAGCAAGGAATTAAATGTGTATCTTTAAAAAATTATTATGTAGTATTTACCTATGAGCGTAATTAAAGTTGCAATCGCTGACGACCACAAAATATTTCGCAAGGGAGTCATTTTGTCCCTGCGCCCTTATAACAATATAAAATTTGTTCAGGAAGCAGAGAATGGCCAGGAACTGATTGACGGCCTGGCTGCATCAGAGCCAGACGTGATCCTGATGGATTTGCGGATGCCATTAAAAGACGGGATTGAGACTACAAGGCTGGTGGCGAAAAAATACCCTCATATACATATTCTTGCTTTGACGATGTATGAAGATGAGCGCTTCGTAAGCCATATGATGGAAATTGGCGCCAATGGGTATCTTCTGAAAAGCGCTGACCCTACTGAAATAAAAAAAGCAATTGTTGAAGTAGCGACTAAAGGTTATTACCTGAATAATTTTGTGAACCGGATTTTACTTAAAAAATCGCATTCACGAACCAAAGTGATACCTAACCTCAATATCGAAGTAACTCTTACCGACAGGGAAAGGGATGTGCTCAAATATATTTGCATGGAATTTACTGCGCATGAAATTGCCCAGAAGCTTGAAGTCAGCCCGCGGACTGTTGAAGCTATCAAAGATCGCCTGATGGAACGCTTTGGTGCGAAAAACACGGCAGGCCTTGTTTTCTTTGCCGTGAAGAATAACCTGATTGATTGATTTTGCTATTTTTTCAATACACTTACTACTAATCCAAACTCTGTAAAAAGCCCGGTTGTGCCGAAACAAACTGCCCATGCCCAAAACCGGTAATATATTAACGGATATTTTTTCTGTTGCATCCATCATTTCACCGATGATCCCGGCAGGTATCATTTTTATAAGAAAAAAATACCGGAATGAATCGCTGAACTTTCTGATGATCTTATGCCTGCTGGGTTTTGTAAAATATTTTTTGCTTTTTGTTCCGCAATTAAACAACGATTCACAAAATATCGTTGCCAGCATCTTCAGCCTTTTTGAATTCGTTATTCTTATCCAGCTTTCAAAAGCAGCATTGACTGCTATCATCAGTAAGCTCTTGAATATTCTCGTGACCTGCTTGCTTTCTGCAATTGTCACTTTCTATTTATTGGAAGACATCGGGCAGAAAGTATCTGCATTTGAAATCATACAATGCACTATCCTCATTTTTGTGAGCATACTTTGTCTTGCCCGGCTTATTGAAAAAAATAACTTGCATATTTTCAATGAGCCATTATTTTGGATCAGCACAGGGAGCTTATTTTATTTCTCCATTTCACTTTTGATGCAAGGTTTAAGCTCGTATTATGCACAAATGTCAAAGGAAAGCCAGATGGAAAGGGAAATTTTGATGGGTGCAGGAAGCCTGGCGAAATACTTTTTTTTTACATTGGCTGCGATATTTTATCCTGTTCCCTTTGATGAAAAAGAGAACCCGTCTTCATTTTAGAAATGCATTTCCGGTATTTCTCCTTCGATTAAAAGTTTGCCTGAGGTTTTGCTTTTTATTTCTTCTACAGAAACACCTGGTGCTTTTTCAATGAGCCTGAACCCATCCGGTGTAATATCTAAAACAGCCAGATCAGTTACAATCCGTTTCACACATTTCACCCCTGTAAGAGGCAACGAACAGGCTGCCAATAATTTTGATTCTCCTTTGGGGTTTGTGTGCTGCATCGCAACAATGATATTTCTTGCGCTTGCTACCAGGTCCATCGCGCCCCCCATGCCTTTGACCATTTTGCCCGGTATCTTCCAGTTCGCAATGTCACCTGTTTCAGACACTTCCATTGCTCCTAAAACTGTCAGGTCAACTTTACCTGCACGGATCATGCCGAAGCTTTCTGCACTGTCAAAAAAAGAACCGCCGGGTAAAATGGTTACCGTCTCCTTCCCCGCGTTGATGAGATCGGGGTCAATCTGATCTTCCGTGGGGTAAGGCCCCATACCGAGCATGCCATTCTCGGATTGAATCATAATGCTGATTCCCGGTAGGATGTAATTTGCAACCAAAGTAGGTATGCCGATGCCGAGGTTTACATACATGCCGTCTTTCAATTCCTGCGCGATGCGTTTTGCTATTCCGAATTTATCGAGTGGCATAAAGGATAAGAAAATTAATTTATTATAGCTTATTTTTCTGATGTGATGCTCACTGTTTTGCGCTCAATTCTTTTTTCATAATTCTCTCCCTGGAAAATACGATGAACATAAATACCGGGCACATGAATATAGTCAGGATCCAATTCACCGGGCTCTACTAAATGTTCTACTTCAGCAATCGTTATGCTCCCGGCTCTTGCCATAGAAGTAGAAAAATTTTTTGTGGTTTTCTGAAAAACGAGGTTTCCGGACTTATCCCCTTTCCAGGCTTTTACCAATGCAAAATCCGCATGCAGCGCATATTCCATTAAATACATTTTGCCATCGAATTCTCTTATTTCCTTGCCTGTTGCCACTTCGGTGCCATAGCCTGCAGGCGTATAAAATGCCGGAATGCCCATGCCCGACATTTGTATGCGTGTGGCAAGTGTTCCCTGAGGTATGAGATCAACTTCCAACTCACCGCTCAGCAACTGGCGCTCAAACTCTGCGTTTTCACCGACATAAGAGCTGATCATTTTTTTTATCTGCTTTCGCTGCAACAATAATCCCAGGCCAAAATCATCTACACCTGCATTGTTTGATATACAAGTCAGGTGTTTGACTTTCTTTCTTATTAATGCAGCTATACAATTTTCAGGAATGCCACAAAGGCCAAAGCCTCCCAACATGATTGTAACGCCATCGTGCAGGTCTTTAATAGCATCATCCGCATTATCAAATACCTTATTCATGTATCTTTTTGAATATTAAAAATACAATTTAAGAATGTCTTATAATCTTGTGCCTATTTTATTTTTTTGACAGGGGGAGTGACCGGACGGTAAATTTCCTGCATGCGCCGGTTGCCTTGCGCAGCAAGGCTGTCGAAAACAATTTTTAACATATCAGGGCGGCTTATATAAAATTGATAGCTCTTTTGAAACTCATCTTTCGTGATGTGATGGATCTGAAAAACTTCATTGTATAATTTCATCGTTTCACTATCCAAATTCTTTTTTTTTACAGAATCCCGTGCGATAAATTGTTTTGAGAACTGGTCTGCCTGGATCATATCCCACAAAACTTTTTCCATTTCATTTTTTGGGATAATTCCCGATGGTATGGCGTCTCGGTTTGCGCAACTAAGGAGGAAGCAAAAGAACAACAAGCCTATTAATCTGTTCATTGAAGGTCTTGTTTGTATAAGCCAATATTGCCTATGTCCAATTTTGTCAGTAAATCTAAAGCTCTGTTTTTCTGGTCAGGATCTCCTTTTTTGAATGCCTTCGAAATCTCATTTCCTTTTCCCTGAAAAAAAAACTGGAGGATCATGGAATTGGGCGATTCTGAATTAACAGAGTTCAATTGGCTCAAAGCATTTAACATGCCGTTTCTTGCATCATTATCTTTATCGTACATCTGATCCAACCCCTGCCTGTAATAATTGTAAAACGCATCGTGAACCAGCGCATATTTGCTGTCAGTTAGATTTTCCATCAGCCAATAGCGGTTACGGATGCCGTCAAAAGGTTTCCATCCGGTAATGTTGCTGCCTTCAGGCGCATTGTTCACAATATTTTGCGCCTTTTGAAAATAGGGATCGCCTCCCCTTAGTGAAAATGAATCAAAATCGAGCCCCAGAATAGTATATGCATAATAAGCAAAAATAGCGCTCAGGTTTGCTGTATATGGCTCCGATCCCTGGACCCTGTTCTCATTAAAGTCGATGGGCTGATTTTCAACATATCTGAAGATAATGTTGTCATCCATATAATTTATCAAGGGGCTTTGATAAGAAGAATTGAATATTGGTCTGGCGGCCTGTACAATGAGGCTGGCCTGATATTCATTATTATCAGGCGATGCGCTGATATTCAGAGAGAAATTGCAAACAATCCGCTCGTTTATCTGAAATGTCTCGTTAGACCATTTACGTGTATTGATGAAATTGTTCAACGCTGTTTGCAAAGTCTGAAAAATCTTATGATCAACCGAAGAAGGGATACGGGTGGCAATTACACTCACTGTTGCCTGGAACTCCTGGGCTTTAATGTCATTTTTATTCAGGAAAAAGACTAAAAGAAGGAAAAAAAATATTTTACGCATATAGCATTTTTTCTATCCTATCAACGATATCTTTTGCAACTTGTTGCTTCGATTTTTTGCCGTAGGCAATTTCATTGCCATCCTTTTCGAAAACAGTTATTTTGTTGGTGTCATATCCAAAACCTGCACCCTCATCATTGAGGGAATTGAGCACCATCATGTCAGCATTTTTATTTTGAAGCTTGTTCAGCGCATATTGCTTTTCATTATTGTTCTCAAGAGCAAATCCTACCAATACTTGTCTTTTATTCTTCAATTCGCCAAGTCTTTTGAGGATATCCTTTGTTTTAGAAAGCTCTAGTGTAAGCGTGTCGCTGTTTTTTTTGATTTTTTCTTTTGCTCTTGTGATTGGCGCATAATCTGCAACTGCAGCCGACATCACTGCTATATCCGCTCCCGGAAATTTTTCAACACATGCTTCGTACATTTCTTCAGCAGATTCAACACGCCTAACAGCAATACCAGGTATATTTATTTCGGCAGCAGAAGGGCCAAGAACCAGATAAACATCTGCGCCACGTGCTGCAAGTTCTGCAGCAACAGCAATCCCCATTTTTCCGGATGAATGATTACCGATAAACCGGACAGGGTCAATCGCTTCATGAGTCGGGCCTGCTGTTACCAGCGCTTTCCTGTTAACCAAAGTCTTTTCTAAAAAAAAAATACTACTTATAAATTGAATGATCGTTTCAGGCTCAGCCATTCTGCCATCGCCGTATAAACCACTTGCCAATTCGCCTTTTTCAACAGGAACAACCTTATTGCCAAAGGACTGAATTTTTTCAATGTTCAATTTAGTTGCAGGATGATTCCACATATCCCCATCCATTGCAGGCGCGGCAATAACAGGACATGTAGCTGAGAGATAAACGGCGAGAAGCAAATTGTCGCATTGACCAGTTGCCATCTTAGAAAGCGTATTGCAGCTCAAGGGAGCTATTACCATCGCGTCAGCCCACCTGCCCAGGGCTACGTGATTTGCCCATGAGTTTTCTTCAAATAATTCTGTTAATACCGGGTTTTTTGATAGCGTGCTTAAAGAGAGCGGCGTAGCAAAGTCCTTTGCAGCAGGAGTCATGATGACTTTGACTTCTGCTCCTGCTTTGATAAGCTGGCGAACAAGAAGCAGGGATTTGTAAGCCGCAATGCTTCCGGTAACCCCCACTAATATTTTTTTACCATTGAGCATGACAGTAAAATTATATTTTTTTAGTGTGCTCTGATAACAATGCTATCAAACTAAAATGCGACAGTGTGTATGACCGCCGCATGATTTATGATATTTCGATTTGTTTCAGATTGATTAACTAAATAAATCATCTTCATTTTTTCTGTAATAAATTTTATCCTCCATGAACTCCTGTGTAGCCAATAATGCAGCATTAGGCATTCTTTCATACGCTTTAGAAATTTCAATCTGCTCTTTGTTCTCGTGAATTTCTTCCAAGCTATCTGTATGGCTCGCAAATTCTTCCAGCTTATTGTGGAGCTCTTCTTTCAAAGAAATATTTATCTGATTGGCCCGTTTTGCAACGATTGCAATGGACTCATACAAATTGCCTGTTTTATTTTTTATATCAGTAAGGTTTTTTGTCTCAACTACATTAACCGTACTGGTGCTAGCTTGCCTTCTTAGTCTGCTCATTTTTCAAAGATTTTATATTGTTTTGAGTTGTATTTAAATAATTCTGTACTTCTTTTGTAAGCTTGCTGTCCGGAAAGCGATCCACAAAATCATTGCAGTCTGTTATAACCTGCTGATACCTGTCTTCCATTTTATCGGGTATGCTCAGGCTGGCATACATGAAGTCGGATTTAATGACAAACAATTTGTATTGGTCGCTCTTTTCAGAATCCGGATAAGTGTTCATCAAAATATTAAAAACTAAGCCTGCCGCTTTATATTGCCCTAAATTGTAATAAAGCTCAGCGTTCTTGAAATCTTTCATTTCCAGCTTTGCACGGCATTTGTCAATGATTTCTGTAGCGTCTTTTATCCTTGCAGAACCAGGATGTGTATTTATGAATGCCTGCATAAATCCCATCGTCTTTGTGGTAGTAGTCTGATCCAATTCATATTTAGGCGATTGCTTGTAAAAAGTGAAAGCCCGCATATAATCCATTTCCTCTGCTTTGGTGCTGTTCGGGAATACTTCTACAAAGCCTTTAAACAGGTTTTCGGCGTTGGCATAATCTTTAAGGTAGAAAGAGCAATAAGCAAACTTATAATACAGATCTTCAAATTGCGGGCTACCTTTCAGCACGGGGAACAGATCCTGATACAATTGCTGGGCACGATTATAGTCTTTACGGAGATAATATTTTTCTGCCATCCGCAATTTAAAATCGTAATCCTTGCTTTTCATCACTTTGTTGAAGCTTTTTTCCCCCTTGCTTCCCTTTGCAAGGCCAAGGCTCTTCATCGTTTTTTGGTAAAAGGAACATGAAGCAAGTGTTGTAACAGCTATGAACAATACGAATAATGGTCTCATAAAGGCTTGCAAAATTAAGGTATTTAGGCAAAAATGAAAGTATTTAATATCTGCCCCAAAAAAACATAGTTAATGATTGCACAAAAAAGCCCTCCCGGAAAAAGCGGAAGGGCTTGGTTAGTTGAAAATACCTTTTATTATTTTTTGTGTTTGCTCAAATTAGGATGTGGAGGAGCTACTGTATTCGGGCCTTCCTCGCCGGTACCGTCTTTCAGATCAATTGTGTTTTCATCACCACCTGTCTGACCATAGCGGAATATGAACCTGTCCCCACTTACGCCTTCTTTCTCTACCAGATATTTGATCACTTCGTTCACGCGATCCCAGCTAAGTTGCTGTGCAGACTTGCTTGATTCGCCATAGCCAATAACAGCTACTTTACAATTGGGGTTATTGCGCAATTTTTCAGCAACACTTGCTAACAGAGCTTTGCCATCTTTGCTCAAAGTGACTGTTCTTCCTTTGAAGGTAATGCTTGGCAAGTCACCAATTGAACATTTTTTATTTCCAAAATTACCAGAATCGAGAAGTGCTTTAATATCCTTGCAGCACTGTGGATCCGGGCATTTACCGACACCGTCGGCATCAACAGGCTGGCATATTGTAGGCGTAATCAACTCTTTATCCTTGCAATCCGGAACACCATCACCATCAGTATCGCGGCTTACACCATGGGTGTCAACAGGGCAACCTTTCGGAGTGTTTGGCTCCAGGTCGAACTGGTCGGTAACACCGTCGCCATCAGCATCATCCAACACTGGTTTTGGCAGTTTCATGTGGCGTGGGGCATTGATCTCGCTGTAGGCATAGTCGAGTGGGTTAAGCCACCATAAAGGTTCAACAGATTTCTTGCCGATGTTATAATTTAAGCCAACACTTAAGAAGCTGTAGGCATCATAGTCTCTTGTTAATGCAGGGCTTGTGGAAGTGGCAGGATTATAATTCTCCTGATATTGCTGCCCGTCAAGCAAATCTGACTTAATAAACGTGTGCTTATATTCTACGGCGACGTTAAACTTATTATTGATCTTGAATTGAGCGCCTACCCCTACTACAAACACTGGGTAAAGAGGCCAGCCACCAAGCTTTGGTTGTCCGGGATCTTCCTGAGCCTGGGTATCAAATTTTCCATCCATAACTGATTTAAGGGCTTTTTTGATTGCCTTTCTATCGCTATATGCAAACCCAGTTCCCACGTATTCATTATAAATATTATCAAATGCCGCTGCATAATTGCCGCTGGCATCATGGGTATTTATAAAGGTATTGTATCGGGAAAGGCCGATACCACCAAAGCCATACACATTAAACCCGGTTTTTGCACGATGGAAACGAACGTTGTTTAATGTTACCACACCTTGCAATGATAGTTCATTGATAGTTGATCTGTAATTATAAAACACATGATCTATATTATTAGGGTTTGCAGGGGTTCCTGCGTTGTAACCTTGGCCCGTCCAAGCAGGATCATTTATGAAACCTGAAGATGGCTCAAAGTTCAGACCCTTTATGCGCAGCCAGTCAAATTCTCCCCTAAGAGAAAATACATAACCCAAAGCTTTTCTGACATGCAATCCGAAGCCACCTGTTGGCCCCCAGTACCTGACATCTGTCTCTCCAAATGGCAAGCCGCCTTTCAAACCTATTTCCCACTCATTTCTGGGTTTTGCCGGAAAAGGATATGCATTGTTTAAGAATTCGTTGTGCTGAGGAATTCGTTTAGCAGGTATAAGAGATGAATCCCTTAGGTCATAGCTCCCACCAATCTGTGCAAAGGAACCCGACGCTAACAGGCATAAGACAAAACCAAATAATGCGTACTTTTTGCTTGCCATAACTGAAGTTTATGTGAATGAATGAATTAACCGTCCAGTGAATAATGTGCAAAAATAGAAATTGATGTTAAAAAACCAAATTTATTTGAATGCACATGTTAAATAAATATGTGAATTAGTGCATAATAGACAAGTAAAAGATAAAAATAGATGCTTTCATTGTTAATATTCCCAAAGTAGTAATTTGCCTTTCCATTATAAAATGAAAATTTCACAGTCAATATTACACGAAGAACTTATTGTTTTTGAGAAAGCGTTTAAAGAAGCGGTGAAAAGCCAGGTGCCTTTATTGGACAGGATCATGCGCTTCATTGTGAACCGCAAAGGCAAGCAGTTGAGGCCTATGTTCGTATTGTTGTCTGCTAAACTATGCGGCCGGATCAATGATTCCACTTACAGGGCGGCTTCGCTGGTTGAGTTGCTTCATACGGCATCTTTGGTGCATGATGATGTGGTTGACGAATCGCTGGAACGCAGAGGCTTTTTCTCGACTTATGCGCTTTGGAAAAGCAAAATATCGGTGCTTGTGGGAGATTATCTGTTAGCGAAAGGCATGCTGCTCTCCCTTGACAATAACGATTTCAGGATTTTGCAGATACTGTCCAACGCAGTGCGCCAAATGAGCGAGGGAGAACTTTCCCAAATGGAGAAATCAAGGTCGCTGAACTTCAGTGAAGAAGTTTATTTCGAAATCATCCGTTACAAAACAGCTTCATTGCTGGCATCAGCCTGCTCAGCCGGTGCTTTCTCCTCAAGCCAAGATGAAGTGTTGACTGAAAAACTGAGACTGTTCGGCGAAAAAACGGGTATCGCATTCCAGATCAAGGATGACTTGTTTGACTATGGCAGCGAATCCATAGGGAAACCAACCGGGAACGATATTAAAGAAAAAAAGTTAACCCTACCGCTTATCTATACGCTTAATAATGCAGATAAGCAGCTACGCAAAGAATTGGTCTATATTATAAAGAACCAGAATAAGAACCCGGAAAAAGTGCAGTATGTTATTAAAAAAGTAATTGAAGGAGGGGGGATCCGGTACGCGATCGATATAATGAACCGCTACAAAGATGAGGCGCTGGCCATACTTCAGGAGTTTGAGGATAATGATGCAAGAAAAGGGCTCGAAGAATTGGTTAACTTTACTACCGGACGGAAATATTGACAATTTTTAACTACACAACCTTTTATCCCATGCAAAAAAGATGGAACATCCTACCGTTTGATGCCGGTAAACTGAATACCTTACAAGCCGCATTAAATATCAATCCTGCTTTAAATAAAATATTAAGTCAGCGGGGGATTGAAACATTCGATGAAGCCAAAGAGTATTTCCGGCCGCAACTTAGCGGGCTGCATGACCCCTGGCTGATGAAAGATATGAAAGAAGCTGTCAACAGGATCATTTCGGCTTTTGATAATCGTGAAAAAATTCTGGTGTTTGGAGATTATGATGTGGATGGAACAACATCGGTTGCGTGCATGTTCCGTTTCCTGCAGAAAATATATTCACGGGAGCTAACAGATTTTTATATCCCGCATAGATATCGTGAAGGATATGGGATATCAAAAATGGGGATTGATTTTGCTAAAGAGAATAAATTCACCTTAATCATTTCTTTAGACTGCGGAATCAAATCTGCAGATTTAATCGGCTATGCAAAGACGTTAGGGATTGACTTCATTGTTTGCGACCACCATTTGCCTGATGCAATTTTGCCACCTGCTGTTGCAATCCTTAATCCAAAACAAAAAGATTGCCATTACCCATATAAAGAGCTGTGCGGTTGCGGAGTCGGCTTCAAATTAATCACCGCATTATCAACTCAGTTAGGTATTGATGTTAGCGAAACATTTGAATATCTGGATTTGGTTGCGACAGCTATCGCGGCTGACATTGTACCAATGACAGGAGAGAACAGAATACTGGCATATCATGGGCTAAAAAAAGTAAATGAAAACCCCAATAATGGGATCAAAGCGCTTATTCATTTAAGCGGGTTGAAGAAGGATATTCACATAACCAATCTGGTATTTATGATAGCTCCGCGTGTAAATGCCGCCGGGAGGATGGACGATGCAAGAAAAGCAGTGCAGATGTTCATTGCAGAGACCTACGATGAAGCATTAAGCTTTGCCGAAATGCTTCATTCAGATAATACAGACCGCAAAGAAGCAGACAGCAATATCACAGAAGAAGCGTTGGCAATAATTGGGAGCGATGAGGTATTAGTAAACAGAAAATCGACGGTCGTCTTTCAACCTCACTGGCATAAAGGTGTCGTTGGCATTGTTGCTTCCAGGTTGATCGAAAAATATTATCGCCCGACTGTGGTGCTGACAAAAAGTGGCGAGGTGCTCGCGGGCAGTGCAAGAAGCGTAAGAGGTTTTAATTTATATGAAGCCATTCACGCCTGCCGGGAAAATCTATTAGGTTATGGCGGCCATTTTGCAGCGGCAGGGATGACAATGCTGCCCGAACAATTTGAAGCTTTCAGTTCGAAATTTGAAGAGATTGTTTCTTCGACCATTGAGCCGCGGCTTTTAATTCCTGAAATTATTATTGATGCCCAAATCCATTTCAAAGACATCAATTATTCATTTTACCATATCCTTTGTCAGATGGAGCCATTTGGCCCGGAAAATATGCGCCCTGTTTTTATTGCAAAAAACGTCTGCGATACCGGCTATTCAAAAATCGTGAAAGAGCAGCATATCAGGTTTTCATTTAAGCAAGACAATATTATTTTGACCGGTATAGGATTCAATATGTCTGATAAATTTCATTTGCTGCAAGCAAAAAAACCAATTGATGTTGTGTTCACTATTGATGAGAATGAATGGAATGAGCAAAAGAACCTGCAATTGAAAGTGATTGATATCAGGTTGAGCGGGGTTGAATTATAGATAAGAGATGTAATTAAAAAGCAAACACCTTTTTCAACAATTTAGATTTGCCATCATAATAATAGGACACCACAGATTTGTCAGATGGATCAATGATAAAATATTCTTTGACACCAAATGTTTCGTACAAAGATTTTTTGATTTGCAAATCATATTTTTTATTGCCGGATAAGACTTCGATTATCAAATCAGGAGCGCCCTTTATTTTTCCATCTCTAATAATACCAAGATTGTTTGCAGCAATAAAAACAATATCAGGTTGTATCGCATTCTTATCTCCCAAATAAACATCTACCGGAGAGAAAACACATTTACCTGATTCAAAATTCCTGACATGGATATTTATGTCAGTAAATAAATCGCCAAGTAAATCCTGATGTTCAAAACTTGGAGCAGGAGACATATAAAGTACATTATTGATTACTTCAGCCAATGTGCCTTCGGGAAGCATTTCATAAACTTCCATGGCTGTGCGTGGCGGGCTTTTATATTTTTCAATAGTAGTTGCTATTGCCATTGCAGCAAGTTACAAAATATTTAAAACAAAAAAGATTGAAAGCTTACTTTCAATCTCTACTATCTCATTAACTTAGTTTAACTGGGCGTTACACAATGATCTTGCTCTTCGCCTTTCCTTCCATCAACTCCACACTCCGGTTAATGAACTCCGTCAGATTATTTCCCTTCAATAAGCCTTGCGAAAGCAATGCGAGGTCGGCGAGATTGTGAACCACTTTCTCTTGCTTTTCCTTATTTTCTTCTGCGAGCACATTCTGATATATCTGATGATTGCCATTCACGGTTAAGGTCACTTCATCTGGCATATTCGCGTAAAAGCTTCCCATGGGCCCGCTCATTGCAGACATGTCTTTCATGCGGCGCATGAACTCAGGACGTGTTGCCACAACCGGGTATGCATCAGGGCTCAGGCCTTTCACTTCTACGGTAACATGAAGCCCGGGCATTTCTACCGTAAATAATTTTTTCAGTTTTTCTTCATCGTCTTTGCTCAATACGCTTTCAGCAGCTTCCTGCTTGTCAATGAGGTTATCGGCAATATCACTATCCACTCTCGTGAAATGAACGTTATCCCATTTTGATTCCATCTGGTTGATGAAACCGGCATCTACCATCGTTTCCAGCTTCACTACTTTAAAACCTTTCGCCTTTGCCTGCTGAATATAACTATCCTGCTGAATTGGATTGGTTGTATATAAGATGACCAATTTCCCATCTTTATTTTTTTGCAAGGCTTCCGTTGCGTTCCTGTATTCTTCCAGCGTGTAAAACAATCCGCCATTTGCATCTTCCATGATGTGGAACTTGTTTGCCTTTTCCAGAAACTTATCATCGGTCATCATCCCGTACTTCACGAACAGGCCAAGGCTTTCCCATTTTTCTTCAAATTCCTTTCTCTCCTTATTAAAAATCTCTTCTAATTTGTCTGCCACTTTTTTTGTGATATGATTGTTTATCTTCTTCACATTCGGGTCTCCCTGCAAATAGCTGCGGCTGACATTCAAAGGAATATCGGGGCTATCAATCACTCCATGCAGCAACATCAGGAACTCCGGCACGATGTCTTTCACTTCATCCGTAACAAAAACCTGATTGCTGTACAACTGAATTTTATCTTTCTGAATCTCGTAGCTCTGTTTGATTTTGGGGAAATATAAAATGCCTGTAAGGTTAAATGGGTAATCCACGTTGAGGTGTATCCAAAACAAAGGTGCTTCGCCAAACGGGTATAATTCTTTATAAAATTTTTCGTAATCCTCTTTGGTCAGTTCAGATGGTTTCTTAATCCAGATTGGGTTTGTATTGTTGATGGGCTTTATATCTTCATCTTTCTTTTTCTCTTCTGCCACATCATTGAAATAAATGGGTATGGGCAGAAATTTGCAAAATTTTTCAAGGATTGATTTGATGCGATAGGCATCCAGAAATTCTTTGCTATCTTCATTTATATGAAGCACAATATCTGTTCCCCGATCTTCTTTTTCCGTTTCCTCAATAGTATATTCCGGGCTTCCGTCGCATTCCCATCTCACGGCTTTAGCGCCTTCCTTAAAACTTTTTGTAATGATATCCACTCTTTCGCTGACCATAAAGGCGGAATAAAACCCCAATCCGAATTTGCCGATGATATTGTTTTCGTTCTGGCCTTTGTACTTATTCACGAACTCTTCAGCGCCGGATAGTGCAACCTGATTGATATACTTGTCAACCTCATCTGCGGTCATACCGATTCCCTTATCAGAAATGGTGATGGTTTTATTCGCTGCATCTAACGTGATATCCAGCCTCAAATCGCCCAATTCACCCTTAGCCTCGCCAATTGACGACAGTGTTTTCAGTTTTTGCGTCGCATCTATGGCATTGCTCACCAGTTCGCGTATAAAGATCTCGTGGTCGCTGTACAGGAATTTTTTAATAATGGGGAAAATGTTCTCCGTCTGTACCCTGATATTTCCTTTTTGCATAAAGTAATTTTTATTCTGGTTTTGTAAATTTTACGGCGATTAACCAATCTATAGATGGAAATGGTTCTATTCTGAGCAATCCCCACATATCAAACCAAATGCCATTTGAGCATAGCTGACAAAGAGGCGGAAATGGTTAAGAAGCGGTTTTCGAAGAACCGGGATATCATATTAGATGCCTTAGGATAGCAAATGCAGCCCATCAGCAGCAGAGAAGGATCTATGCTTCCATAATATGCTAACCATAGGGCGGGTATGCTTTTGCTATGCAGTTCCCATACTGTAAGTACGCTTTTACCATACGGCATGTACGCTTTAACTATGCCGTTCCTATGCTTTAACTATACTGTTACTATACAGGAACCATGAGGAGGCAAATATATGCAGGGGCAGCAAAGCAATTTGGCTTAATATATAATCAACTCAGGCTCAATTATAGCAAAAAAAGGTGTTGAGGCAAGGGTTACCTTTTCCGGTTTTTGGGTATTCATGCTTATATTATTGAACCTTTAAACCATCTTATGGCAAAGCAAATCGGGATTATAAAAATATCAGGGACAATTGGCGGCATTACATTTTACAAATTGTACGAGGGGTTTTATGCAAGGGCTAAAAGCAGTCTCGACGGAGAACGGGTGAAGACAGACCGGAGGTTCAGCAGGACTATGGAGGAGGCTACCGCATTAGGCGCTGCTTCCAAGTCGGCCAGTACCATTTACAGGCAATTGCCCGCAGAACAAAAAGGACATGGCGTGCAGGGCAGGCTGACCGGAAGAATAAGAAGGCTGGTGAGAGCAGGCAAAAGCCTGAAAGAAGCGGAACTGGAACTGATGAGGGAATTGGGTATTGCACAGGAAGAATGCAGCAAAGAACCTGTCTATACCAAGTCAGAGAGGGCTGGTTTTGCGGAAGAGGTATTGCAAAAGGTGTTTGACGTGAATGAGTTGTCTTGCATCCGAGACCCAGGGCTCCGGGTAAAGGGACATGATGATGTTGACGCGGGTTGCCGAAAAAAGCCGGCATGGGTTGAATGCAGAAGCAGAGACCCGGCTGAGAAACGAAACCTTTGGTGATACTTTTTAAGGTGTTAGCAGGCCAGATCCATTGTCTGAACTATGATTTTTTTGATTTTTTGATTGGCTGTGATTTATTGACCTGGCCAAATATTGTGCTGTTAAAAACAAGATACTTAATGATACACGGCGAACCCC
>Ga0302280_1000213_pt1 | contig 51015 bp, 50 predicted proteins | sample III_Fen_E1_1_FD_198771 | JGI IMG/M metagenome (GOLD analysis project Ga0302280, IMG submission 198771) | Peat permafrost microbial communities from Stordalen Mire near Abisko, Sweden - III_Fen_E1_1 | ecosystem: Environmental > Terrestrial > Soil > Wetlands > Permafrost | place: Sweden: Abisko... | reverse complement strand
GAATCGCCAGTAAAATATTACAGATCACAATAATAATATATTATTATGATGTTTTTGGCGGTGACACATGATCATAAATATTAGCCATTAATACCATAAAGTAAAATAAATAATAATTTGGCTAGTTCCCAATGATCAGCACTTGAATCGCCAGTAAAATATCACAGATAACAATAAAATATATGATTCAATGATAAAGTATGATTTCAACAAAAAATTGAATTTTAAATATTTTAATTGATGTTTATGAATATGAATAAAATAATATGCAAAATGATTATTATGAAGGAGGATTCAAAGATGGTAAAGCAAATGGAAAAGGCAAATTAAAATATGCGAATGGTAATATTTGTGAAGGAATATTTGAGGATGGTGTAATGAAAAAAGGAAAATGTATATATGCGAATGGTGCTATTTATGAAGGTGCACTCCAAAATGGTATGAGCAATGGACATGGTGTGTTGAAATATACGAATGGCACTATTTGTGAAGGAGAATTTAAAGACGATTTACTAAATGGTTTTGGCAAATGGGTTTTTCAAAATGGTACTATTTATAAAGGAGAATTCAAGGATAATAAATTGAATGGACAAGGTACAGTAAAATATTCCAATGGTGATTTTTATGAAGGAGAATTTAAGGATGATGAATTACATGGATTAGGCAAATGGATTGCCCAAGATGGCACTATTTGTGAAGGAGAATTCAAGAATGATAATTTAAATGGAAATGGTAAAAAAATATCTGTTAATGGTGATATTTACACGGGAATATTTCAAGATAATAGATTAAATGGATCAGGTAAAGTATTATGTATCGGTGGTACTGTATATGAGGGACAATTCAATAATGATAATTTGAATGGTCAAGGTCAAATATTGTATACTGATGGTACTATTTATAAAGGAATGTTTGAAGATGATGAATTAAATGGACATGGTAAATTGGTCGAAGGAAACTGTACATATATTGGAGAATTCAAAAATAATGAGCAAAATGGCATAATAAATATGATATATGCAAATGGAACTAATTATAATTCAATTTGGGAAGACGGTAAATTACTTGCAAAAGTGTTAATTAGTGATAATGCAGCCAATATTAAAAACAATAAAAATATTGTGAATAGATTATCAAAGCAATTACTGGAGGGTGATGAATGTTGTATTTGTTTTGAAAATTTAAAAGAATTTGCATTTAATACATGTGGTCATTTGTGTGTTTGTGGAGTGTGCAGTGATAAATTGAAAAAAAGTGGAAATTTAAAGTGCCCAATATGTGATATGACTGGAAATATAATTAAAATTTATACTTGATTTAAAAAGACACACTTTGTTCAACCGTTGGCTTCATTTCATTCGAAATCAAATATTATTTTTTTATTGCATTTTATGAAGTTTTGAGGAAACCGAGTCACTTTGTTTCAAAGTGAAACACACAAAGTAAAATAAATAAATGTCAAATTGGTTAGTTCCAATGATTAGCATTTGAATTGTTGGTGAAACATCATAGATGATAATAAAATATGTTATTAAATATTGCACAATTTTGCAATACATCCAGTTAATTGTAGATAACTATTAATACCTTTACTGATAGTTAAAGCAGTATTTCCTACTTCAAATAAGTATTTTATTTTATAATCATCTGGAATGGAATTTTTCATGACTTTAAGGATATTAATCATGGTAATGGAAATATCAGAAGGAGCATATCCATCAATTTTTAATTTATTTAATAATGATAATGCTTCTCTGATATCTTTTTTATGACAAGCAATAAAGATGCCTTCAATGATTAATGGATGTGGTTTATCACACAATTTATATACATTTTCAGCATTAACATATTTATAACCATTATATGTTAATTGTAGATTATTGATTGCATGTCTCATATCACCACTGGAAGTTAAAGTAATAGCATTTAATCCATCATCTGTGTGATCTATTTTTTCCAAACCACATATATATTTTAATTTTCCATGAATTTGATCAGGTGTTAACTTTGCATATTTGAATATGACACATCTACTTTGAATTGATTCAATAATTTTGGATGAATCATTACATGTAAATGCAAATCTAGTGGTATTGCAGTATGTATCCATAAGATTATTAATTAATCTTTGTGCTTTAATGGTCATATTATCAGCTTCATCTAAAAGTACTAATTTAAATTTGATTTTATTATCATTTTTATCATACACATCCATTTTTTTCTTGCAAAAATATATTATTAGATCTTGAACTGCTTTGATACCTCTATCATCTGATGCATTTAATTCCAGAACTCCTTGACTATAATATTTACCCATTAATGTTCTTGCCATACATAACAAAGTAGTAGTTTTACCTATTCCAGGCGATCCAGTAATAATTATGTTAGGCATTTCACCATCATGTATTATTTTATTAATTTTTTTGATTGTTGTTTCATTTGCCACAATATCTTTCACTTCACGTGGCCTATACTTTTCTATCCATGGAATTGTCAAGTTAGGTTTAAATTTCTTTTTGACAATAGGTATATTTGTCAGATGTTCTTCTTTGATAATATCATCAATAATGTGTTTTTTCATTAATAAATCATATTATATACAAGGATCTTTAAATTATTATTAAATTTCAATTTTTATGAAAAAGTACGTTTTATGTGTAATATTAAATAAAAAGGATATAATATAAATATGCCAGCAATTAAATCATACAATATGGACATTGATGTTGATTTGTATAATCCAGATAAATTATTATATACAGAGAAACCAGAAGTCACAATTAATCAATGCAATTATCATAATATTACATATATTGAAGTAATGATAAAATATGAATATATTCATCATCATGTTTTTAGGACAGATCTAGAACCAAAAGTATTTATTGGTAAATTATTTATTATTGATGAAAATTTAAATAAATTTAGTGAATATGTATTTATTGATAATGTGTATTTTCACAATGGGTATCCAATGATAGCTTCGTGTGATAAATATTGTATTGATTTTATACACATTGCACCTCAAATTTTAGAATATGACAATAAAAAAATAGAAAAAATAAACTTAAATTAGCGACAAGTGATGGATATTTAAAACATGATATATTTGAGAAATCAATTTTATTATTGAATGGGAATATTTTATTACTTATCATAATTGTGGTTATGGAGATTATGCGAGAATTAAAAGTTGTGATGATAAATTTATAATTTTGGAAAGTTCTTTTGATAGAAACAAATCAATATGCAAAATAAATATTGAGCATGATTATCATTCATTGATACCAAATATTGATGAACCAACTATTTTTTCAATAAATAATGTATTATTAGACAATATTTACACAATAAATAAAAAATATAACACAATAGATAAATTAAAATGTTGGATGTACAAAGATAAGGATTTGTATGTATATGATTATGAGATGCAAATATTATTTATATATTTATTATATTTACAGAAAAAGAATAAAATTAAATTATGTAATTTGGTAATGTGTAAAATAATTGAGTATTATACATATGATTTTTATTAAACGATTCTGATGAAATCTTCTCCACCCATTTCTTCGATATCATTTGGAACATCAAATAATTTTTCTAGATCTATATCATAATTATATTTTTCCATGGGTTCATCATGAAAATTATATAATTCTACCATATTATAATAATCTTTACCATATATGTGACATATTAGTTCTTTTCTGATATCAATATTGGTTATATCTCTAACAACTTTTTTTTGCAACAAATAATCTGCAATACTGATACAATTTTCATTATATGAATAATGTGAACTGATTGTATATTTTTGTTTATTGTAGTATTCATTTCTGACATGTGTCCAATTTGAGAATATAGAGAATGCATCTCCAATATCTATTATCAATGGTTTAATCACTCCTTGTTTGATTGGTTTTCTCATAATTCGACCAATTGATTGAATGACATTTTTTTTAGGAGTTGCCAAGAAGAGAGTATTAAGATCATCTATATCTAGTCCTTCTTCAGCCATTGCATAAGTGGCAAATATGATATCAGCAGTAGAGGATGCATTTAATTGGTGTTCTTTCATTCCTCCGACATAGTATGCTGTTGTGACTTCATCAACTTCTAATATTTGTTTATCCATTTCACTTTTAAGTATTTCATCAACACCTTCTTTCATGAATTTGAGATGTTCTAATCTACCACTTAACACAAGTATTTTTCTTCCATTTTGTTTTCTAAGATTATTGATGATATTGATGCAGAATTTGTTTCTTCCATCTATTCTATGTAGATTTGTGATCATTTTAGGCATTGATGGTCTCATTTTTCCATTAACCCATTGTTTTTTTTCAACAAATAGTGGATCATTAGATTCGTAATTGAATATTTTAACGACAACATTTTTATCTGATCTTCTGATGGCTTTATATAGGAAATCGCCTAAATTCCACATGAATACTTTTGATAGACCATCTGCTCTATCTGGAGTTGCTGACAATCCGAGAGTATATGGACATGTGACTTTGGACAATGCTTGTGAAAAGACAGTACTACCAAAATGATGACATTCATCACAAATAATTAATCCAAAATCTTTAAAGATGGCTGGATCATAATCTTTCATACTTATACTTTGTAACATTCCAATGACAATATCTTTATTTTTGACATCAGTGAGACTTCCTCTAATGATACCAATTTTTGCATCTGTGAATTGTTTTATTCTATCATACCATTGATTAAGGAGAAATGATTTATGTACCATTACAAGTGTTTTAAGACCCAATTCACATGCAATGTATAATGACATAGTGGTATTATGAGTAACAGTCAAATCACTTAATAAGAATCGTCCATTACCATCTATTTGAAATCCATAATATTCACCAACACTTTTTTCTCTGACAAGTATGTCATATTCTGTGGCATTTTCTGTCACATTGATTGCGGCAACTTTGATATGTTTTAGCATCAAGATATGTAGATTTCCATAAATGGATAAATATTTATAATCGATATAGACTCCCAGACCAACTGATCTAATGATGAATACAAGATCTTCAATGATATTTGGATTAATGCCATTTAATTTAATATTTAACAATTTACCGATTAAATTTGCATTTTTATCGATTATTTCGGATAAGAATTTTAATCTGATATCCATTGAATTAATTTTGTAATATTCAGGTATACCATAATTCATCAAATTGAATGTATATGAATATTCGTATGTATTAGGAATTGGTTTGTGGGGAAATTCAACAGCAACATAGAATCCTTTATATTGATATCTTGCACTTGATAAATAGTCTGTTAATAGAATATCAGTAGCATGTCCATAACGTTTTAATGTGAGTATATGAGATTGATTAACAGTATAATCAAAATTATTTAAATGTTTAAATTTTTCATATATATTTGGTCTAATATTTCCATTGTGATTTATAGGACCAATACAACCAGTTGGACCAGTATGTCCAGTACAACCTGTAGGGCCAGTATGTCCAGTGTGACCAGTGTGTCCATTACAACCAGTATTTCCGGTATGGCCAGTGCATCCAGTATTTCCTGCGCAACTGGTTGGCCCAGTATGTACATTTGATTCTGATATATGTTTTCCGATAATTTCGTACAGTAATTCTGATCCGTGAGCCAGACTTTGTACGATTCTAGGTTTACTGTCATCACCCATGAGGACATCTCCAATGAGTACATTTTCAACACATTTGATTGTTCCATTATACATGAGAATTTTTGTACCTTTTGCGAGACATTTACCTCCTGCACATGCAACAGAAATGATTCCTCCACCGACATTTTTAATTTTATCGAGTGATTCGAATACGATAGGTTTTTGGTTATCTCTGAGGGTTCCTTTGAATTTAATATTTATTTTTTGTGGATTTAATATATTTGTTTGTGGATTTCCGAAATTATTGATTCCGTAATATTTTGGCACACATATTTGTTCTTGATTTTCGCTGAAGACTTTGAATGTTTCGATATCTGTTGCATAATTAGGATCTGACATTGGAGTTACAGTCAGATCAGTTTTTATTTTTTTGATTTGATCTATTGACAATTTATCTTTAGATAAAACATAACCTTGACGACTTAATGTTTGGTGATTAAAATTTGGATCATTTATTAATATAGGAGTGTATATTTCTTTTTGGTCTATATTTAATTTTTTTTTAGGTTTTTTTTTAGTTTTTTCTTTTGATTCATTATTTAATTCTTTTGGATCAATATCTATTTTTTTGGATTCTTTTTTTGTTTTTTTTTTAGGTTTTTCTGTGGATTCATTATTTAATTCTTTTGGATTAACATCTACTTTTTTTTTGGAATCATTATTTAATTCTTTTGGATCAATGATTATTTTTTTAGGTTCTTTTTTTGTTTTTTTTGTGGATTTTTCGACAACATTAATTTTTTGGGATTTTTGTGTAATATTGATATTTGGTTGTTGTGCATCAATATTTAATTTATTATTATTATTATTGTTCATATTAGTGTGTGTGAATAATATAAGTATAAGTTTTATACTTATATAATTTAATTTTCAATTATTTGCAAAAAAATATATACAATATATATATAAATATAATGGAAAGATTTAATAGCACTGTTAATAACGGAATGTCATTTATGTCAGGAAATCAATATATCTCTGCTTTTTTGGCGATATTGATTATTGGGTATGCTGGATTAGCTGCACCAAAGTTACCTGAGAAGGTTGCACGTATATTTGATTATACAATTGTGAAAATTTTTATATTATTTGTGATTGCATACATGGCAAATAAGAATCCGATGATATCAATATTGATGGCTGTTGCGATTGTAGTATCTCTTCAAACATTATCAAAATATCATCATGCTAGAATGATTGGAGCACACCATCATCATCATATGCAACAACAACAAAGACAAATGGCAACAACCAAAGAAGAATTTACAATGCAAGAACAAGAAGCTGGATCAGTTGAGATGCCACAAGAGGTTGTTGGTGAATTAGGTCGTGAATGTGCGAAGGATGTTGATTATAGAAATTCATTTTATCCGCAATATGTGAATATGAAACCGGATGCATACGATGCACGTTTTACAGGATCAGATGTAAATGGATTCGATACAACTGCAGCATATTCATCAATATAAGATAATTTTATTTTGCAGATTTATTATATAATGTATAATAAATTGATATTAATAATAATATTGGCATTAATTATTTCAATAGGTCTTGGCATGAAGATTTCTAGATATTTTATAGCCAAACAGGTGAATAATATAAATTTTGATTCATATCAGTGTAAAATTGATGGGTTTAACCTCACTGCGACAGGTAAAAAGAGGGAAAATTTCATTGTTGCCGATGCACAGGATTTTCACAATTATGAGAATTTGAAGGAGAAAACAATGAAGATGAGGGATGATTTTGACGAGGACGATATTGATAGGCCAGATAGACATAATACTGTAAAGTATGATGATGATATAGCCACATTGCAGTATGTTACAAAAGATGAGCCGTGTAAGAATTTGAAGATTAAAGAACAATTAAAAAAAGAGATAAATAAATCAGATTTTGGTGCAAATTATCCGACTGAATTTTTGGCATGTCATAATGCATCAGTTAGTCAAAAATTTAGATCTCATGGGAAGAATTTATTGCCGAATCAAATATCATGTCAATCACCAAACAAAATTCAAGCGGATGAATATTATAAGATTAATAGTGACAAGATGAGCGTACCCCTTGAGGACAGATATGTGAGAGGATATAATTACGGAGATTATTCAAGTGCAGTGGAACCAACAAAGATTGATATTAGAATTTTATCAAAAACAACACAAGGATTGGCAACAAATGGCAATAACGAGGACGCACCTATAAAAAATGCTAGTGAAGAAACAATAAGAAAACCATCTAATAAATTAAATGATGGAGCAGGTGGTTTTAGTGATAAACATACAAAATCAGGTAAATCAAGTGATAAATCTGGTGGTGCGGGTGGAAAATCGAAGAATAGTGCTGAAACTACGATAGAACCGCAATTAACTAAACCAGTGACAACAAATTTGGTGGAATCTTCAAATTTTGCATTTCACAACACACCAGCGATGAGAATGGACGCTAATACAAGAATTTAAAAAGACAATAGAAGTAAAACTTATATGCGAATGAAATGAGCTGAGTGAACGTAGTGAGCGAGATGTGCTTACGCATGCTTGGTAATACAAGAATTTAAGTTTATGATAATTTTGCAAATTATAATATATATTAATATTAATATGTCTTATAAAGAAACCGAAAACAGGAATTTTATGAAGAATTGTGATAATTATGAGTATATACAAACTATATTTCCAGCAAGATCAAGAATTATTGCGATAGGTGATATACATGGTGATTACAAGGTTGCGATTAAGTCATTAAAATTGGCGAAAGTGATAGATGATAATATGAATTGGATTGGGAATGATACTGTTGTTGTACAAGTGGGTGATCAAATTGATAGATGTCGACCATTTCAAAAGAAGTGTATAGAACCAGAGGCAACATCGGGTGATGAGGCATCGGACATAAAGATATTAAAGTTATTTAACGAGTTACATAAAAAGGCAATAAAACATGGTGGTGCAGTGATATCATTATTGGGAAATCACGAATTAATGAATGTGATGGGGAATATGAATTATGTATCATATAAGGGATTGGAGGAGTTTAAGAATTACAAGGATCCAAAGCATCCGGACATGAGGTTTAGTTCTGATGAGAATGCGAGAGCATATGCATTTAAGCCTGGGAATGAGTATGCAAAATTATTGGGATGTTCGAGGCTAACATCAGTGGTGATAGGAAGTTTTATATTTGTGCATGGTGGGATAGTACCTGAATTTATGGTGAAGAATGATGTAAGATCAGGTGATGATTTATATAGGATAAATAATAATGTGCGTCAATGGTTACTTGGACAGATAAGTGTAAGTAATGTATCACAGATAGTGAATAGTTTTGGTTATTCTATGTTTTGGAATAGAATTTTAGGAAATATACCAAAGAACGAGCATCCTGATTATGAGACATGTAAGAAATATTTGGATCCAGTGCTTGACACATTTAAATTGAAGGGAATGATAATAGGTCATACTCCTCAATATATAAATAATAATGCTGGAATTAACAATACATGTGGTGATAAGTTATGGAGAACAGATATAGGTATGTCAAAGGCTTTTAATATATTTGGAGATGAGATGAAGGAATTACGTGATGTGCAAGTTTTAGAGATATTAAACGATAAGGAATTTAATGTATTAAAGTGAGTGTTGTGTTGAAATAAATATATTTTTATTATAAAATATATTTGTTATTAAAATATTTATTTATTAGCTTTTTTTTCTGCTCTTTTTTCTTTGATTTCTCTGATAGCATTTTCATGTGCTTTTTTTTTATTAGCATCTGAATCTTCATCGAATATTTTTTTTGCTTCTTTGTAGCATTTAATTTTATCCATACCATCTTTACCTGGGACTTTACTGATATATTTACTTGCAACTTTAGCGGACGCGATACCTTTATCTTTTAATACTGTTCCAATATGTCCTTTAAGTTCAACGAAAGCTTTGAGTACAGGATTTACTTCTCTACTTTGTTTTCTTGATTTTTTAGATTTTTTGGATTTTTTAGATTTTTTTCCTCCATCGAGCCAGTCTTCATTATGTTTTGATTTTCTGGATTTTTTAGATTTTTTTTTACCACCATCCATTTTTTTAGATTTTTTGGATTTTCTGGATTTTTTAGATTTTTTGGATTTTTTGGATTTTCTTTTTCCTCCACTGATATTTTTTCTGCGTGCTGCTTCTTCTTGAAGAATAGCAATTTCATCGTTGTTTCCTCCTTTTTGTGATTTGACAATATTTTTAAGGTCATCGAATCCTTCTGGTGTAGATAATGAGATATAATCTTTGGACATGTATATAATAGAAATGATAAAAAATTTGTGATTTTATAATTTAAAAAATTGTGTAATATTTATTGATGGATTATTTATAAAAAAGTTGATAATTTAAAGATTAAAAACGAATGATAATAATAAAAGGATTAATATATGGGAGTACCTGGTTTTTTTGCATGGTTATTAAAAAATTATAAGAATGAAGTTATAGTATCAAAAATAGACAAAGAAGTTGATTATTTATATTTAGACACGAATTGTTTGGCTCATCCGAAATCTTTTGAGGTTATAGACAGTTTAACAAAAAAAATGGACAATGAGCAAATTATAGAATTGATGTTTAAAAAGATAATAGAATATATAGATTTTTTGTACAATTATGTGAAACCAAGAGAATTATTGTATATATCAATAGATGGTGTTGCACCGATGGCAAAAATTAATCAACAAAGAAAGAGGAGATATAAATCACTGATAGATAATATGATTAAGAATGATATTAAGAAAAAGCATAAAAAGAAAATATTTACGGATTGGAATAATTCTGTGATAACGCCAGGAACTGAATTTATGGAATTATTGCATGATGAGATATTAAAGTATACAATGAGTAATGACAAGATAAAGATAATATATTCATCATATCACACACCAGGTGAGGGTGAACATAAAATATTAGAACATATAAGATTGAATATGAATGACAAGATATATGTGATATATGGATTAGATGCAGATTTAATATTTTTAGCATTAGCAAGTAAAAAGAACAATTTATATTTGTTGAGGGAGACACAGCATTTTGGTGAGTTAGTGAAACATAATGATGGATTTCATTATGTTGCGATGGATGAATTGAGGATATGTTTAAATGAGAAATTAACAGGGAATAATGAAGAAATTGAAATAGATTTAACGGATGATTTTATTTTCATATGTTATTTTCTTGGGAATGATTTTTTGCCGCATTTACCATCAGTTGACATTAAGACGGGTGGTTTAGACATAATAGTAAAGAATTACAACAAGATAAGAAATAAATTGAATGAGACAATGGTAGATGTTAAAAAGAAAGATAAAATTAATATGAAATTTTTGAGGTTATTTTTGGAGAGTATGTCAACATGTGAGGATTATTATTTTAGACAAGTTTTACCAGCTGCGAAGGATCATTGGGGGAACAAGATAAAACATTTAGATAATATGGATGATGAGTATGAAAAGGAAGTGTGGAAATTTGAGAATTTATTGGATATAGAATTGAATGATGAGATAAGATTAGGGCAGGGTGGAAAATCTGAGTATAAATATAGATATTACAATGAGTATTTTAATTGTTCTGATTATATGAGTGATATTGCAGGTCATGCAGCATATGAATATTTTGTTGGTATAAAATGGGTGACAGAATATTATTTTGTGGGTTGTCCATCGTGGACATGGCAGTATCCATATTCTCACGCGCCATTTATGACAGATTTGGGTCAATATGTATGTGATGTGAATGAGATAATTTTAAAGATATTTGAACCAATAACACCATTTATGCAATTATTGATGGTGATACCGCCATCATACAGGGATATATTACCAAAATCGTATCAGATATTAATGTATGACGATGAGTCACCAATAATAGATTATTTTCCGACAAAGATATTTATTGATTTTATAAACAAGGAAATGAATTGGAAAGGTGTACCAATATTATCGATTATTGACATTGACAGAATTAAACGCGCAACACTGAAATTGAAATTAACCAAAAAAGAACAAGAAAGGAACAATACTTGTGATGATATAATGAATAAATAAATGGAATATAAAGATTAGATATAATATATATATAAAGTTACACTTAAAAATTTTATATTGTATAGTTATTAAATTTAAATATAATGAATAAAAAATATGGTATGGTTACAACACAAAAGCCAATGGCTAATGTTGTTATGGGATTTTCGAAGAGAGAATCTTTAAATAATATAAATTCGAACGAGAATTTAAGTTCGATAGATAGAAAAAAAGACACAATACCATCAAGAATTCAGACAATAAAGGGGTTGCTTGACGGGAAGAATTTAGATTTGATGGTGAATTTTGACAATACTGAAACTGAGAATTTTATTTATCCATCTGGTTACAAAGATAGTGATTCTGGGGATTCATCAAGGGATTCATCATTGGACACGGTGAGAAGTACAGATTCAAGATATATATTGAACAAGAAGATGCACGATTTTAGGAATATAATTAAACAGATTGGCGGTAAATTATGTTATATAAAGAGTGGTACATCAGGGCATACATTTAAGGGGATTATAAATAATGAGGATGGGACAAAGATTAATTATGCTGTAAAAGTAGTTGCATATAAGAAGAGGGAAAAGTATGGAGGAATAAATGACATAGCAAGACCAGAGAATGCTGAATTGATGATGATAAAGTTATTAAGTTATTTTGTGGTGAAAGGGTATACTCCTCATATAGTATTACCAATAGGGACATTTAATACGAATATAAATAATTTTATAAATTTAGTTGATGATGGGTATGTAAAGAAGGAGAGTAAGAAGTATCAGGATTTTTTGGAAAATTACAAGAAGAATTATTATCACGATCAGGTATCGATATTAATAAGTGAATGGGCAAATAGGGGTGATTTATTGGATTTTATAAGAAATAATTACAGGGAGATAACATTAACTGTGTGGAAGGTATTTTTTTTCCAGATACTATCAGTATTAGCAGTTATACAGTACAAGTATCCAACATTTAGACACAATGATTTGAAGGCAAATAATATTCTTGTGCAAAAAGTAATAAAGAAAGGTAGAAATTGTAGATATACAGTGAATAAGATCAAGTATAAATTACCGAATATAGGGTATCAATTAAAGTTATGGGATTTTGATTTTGCATGTATTCCTGGTACAATAAATAATGCAAAGGTTGATGCAAAATGGACAAATGAGATTAATGTAAATCCTGTTCAGAATAGATATTATGACATGCATTATTTTTTTAATACATTAATAAACAAGGGTTTTTTTCCGAAATTTATGACTGATGACACTATACCGAAAGAGGCAAAGGAATTTGTGAATAGGATAGTTCCACCAATATATCAGAATAGTGAGTATGTTACAGAGAAGGGTAGAATATTAGTGAATACTGAATATTTAACGCCGGAGAAGGTTTTAAAATCTGATGTATTTTTTGAGGAATTTCGTGTGACAAATGATAAGCTCCAAATTCAATCACGTGATACTAAGCATAGAAAAAAAGTATGATAATTTGAGTAAAATATATATTTATTAAAATATAAATAATTTATATAATAATAATATAAATATATGTCAGAATTTGATAATTTAGAGAAACATGATTATAGTGATATTCAATTTAGAATAAACACCATGTATGATTACATGTATAATAGAAAGAATTCAAACAAGTGTTATAAATATGTATCGAAATATATATCTGATATTACTTTGGCAGACATAAAGGAAGAGAATCCAAAGTACAATGTATTGAAGAATGATATTAGTTTTATAGAGAATAATAATGGTAGATATATTTTTAGTGCAAAGATAACATATCCAGTAATGATTAGAATTGGTATTTATAATGAGAAGAATGTGAATTATGACGATAAACACAGAAGTGAGGTAGTGGATATGTTATTTTCATATGTATTAACTGATTTAGCGAAGGATAATATGAATAAATTTATATTATTTCCAATAATGTTTTTTGATATAACATATGGTGAATTAAAAAAATACAATAAAGATATTGCGAGCAAGATAAAAGCGAGTGATGATGATATGTTGTATGTGCATATATTGGAGAAATTTAATGATGAGATTACATTGGATGAATATTTATCGGGAATCGAGTTGAGTGATGAGGATTGGAAGATATTATTATTTAACATAATATATGATTTAGCGGTGATAACGAGTAAATACCCAGCATTTAGACATAATAAATTAGATTTGAATTCAATATATGTATCTAGATATAGCAAGGATTATAGAACAGATGATAAGATAACATACAAGATCACTGGACAGACATTTATTGTAAAGAATAAGAAATATGATATGAAAATTACAAATTTTAATGGTGCAAGTATAAGTAACATTATAAAGAACAATAATACAAGATTAGTGAATGAGAATCAATATTATGATGTGCATTACATATTGACTTGTTTATTATTGAAATATGAGAGTAAGATGGGGAAGAGTATTAAGGATTTTATTTATGAGATAATTCCGAGTGATATTAGATATAGTGGAAATAATTTTGAGGGATTAGATGAGAATATTTATGAATCGGTTGTTACAAACATTTTAACACCAATACTGATATTAACAAAAAATAATTTCTTTTCAGAGTTTATAAATAACATGAGTATCAAAACTAGTCCAATGTCCAATACTCCATCAGATATAGAAGAATATCAAGATGTAGATAAAGATGTAAATTATTCAGTTACCCATGAATCAGACGAACCAATATTATTGGGTAAATTAGATAAAAAAAGCTCTAAAAAAAATAAAAAATCTAAACATAGTCTAAGTAGACCTATGGAAAAGAAAATAATTACCGGACACAGAAATTTAAATATGTATAGTAATAAGTATTCACAAAAAAAATATGATGAATATGGCTTTACAGACAATGAAGTATCAACAGAAAGTGAAGAATATAAGAAATATAGTGATTCTGATATAATGAAAGTTGATAATTTTGCGGACACAATTGCATCAGAAGATAAACCAACTAATAAATATGATTATTTGTTTAACAATAAGAAACAAAAGAAGAATAAAAAAAATAAACATAATCAATATAATCAAAATATTCCACAAAATCCAATATTATCAAAGTTACCACAAAATTACGATGGAATATTACCTGATTGGGCTCAATCACAACTTGGCGATACTAATATACCACAAATGAATAATCAGGGAATGAATCAAATGAGTAATTTTGGTGTGGATCAAATAATGGGACCAGTTCCTCAAATTCCTGGATTTAATGGAATGAATCAACCGATGGACAATGGAATGAATATGATGAATCAAGGAATGAATGGTGAGATGGGAACACTTGGAGTGAATGGGATGAACAGTCAAAAAATTAATTCAGGAATTGGATCTTTATTTACACAAGCTAATCCAGTGTTTAAAAATGAAAAACCAATGACAATGGCTAATAACCCAATGGACAATGGAATGAATCAAATGAATCCAATGATGAATCAAATGAGCCAAATGAATCAAATGAACCAAATGAACCAAATGAACCAAATGAACCAACAGAATCCAATGGATCAAATGAATCAAATGAACCAAATGGACCAAATGAACCAAATGAATCAAATGAATCCAATGAATCCAATGAATCCAATGAATCAGATGAACGAAATGAATCAAATGAACAATCAAATGCATCAAAATCAACAATTTGGTGGTAAAAAAGATCGTTCTAGTTTTTTTTTTTAAAGGGGGGAAATAAAAAAGTGATACCACTGTACAAAGAACCAAAAAACAGTCCATTTGTGACGAATGAGCAAAAAAATGTTATACAATCATCAAAGAAAAGATATCAAAATAATTTTCAGGATGGGAATCAAAATAGTAACCAATATGGCAACCAAATGGCAAATCCTCCAATGATGCAATCAAATCCGAGAGGAGCTCAAAATCCGTTGGTTGATTTGCAGGTATATGAACCAGCAAAGAAGCCATTTGTAAAGAGGGAGGTTGATCCAGCATTATTTATGCCAATGTACAATGCGAATCCATTGATGATGCCACCGCAATATGGCAATCAATATGGACCATATATGATTCCGAATCAGTTACCAATAGTGAAGAATTACAGTATAAATGTTGCAGGTCCAACTGTGGATCATGGGAAGGTAAATTTTATATTTGAGGATGTATTACCAAAGACTGATTTATCTGACACATCAAATACGTTAGGAGAGAGAGTGAATATGTTACAATTTGTGAGATCAATATTTATAAAACATTATGATGGAGAAGATATAGATATAACTGGGAAGGGTGACAATAGTTTATTGAGTTATTTAAAATTTATGGAATTGAATCCATACAATACAAATCACATTAGCAACAATCCATACAAGGGATTACCAAAGGATATGTTAATATACAATTCATGTTATCCGATAAAGTGGGATAAATTTTCAAATTCTGTGCAATGTGCAAATAATTCTGTTGGGATGAATATTAGAATTTACAGATTGACAAATATGGAGTATAGAATAAAGACAATTGAGAATGCACAATATTACAATTATGATGTTTGGAGAGAGGTTGCATATTATGAGTATGTTCGTGAAAATATAATTAAGACAAATACATGTCCAAATTTTGTGATATTGTATGGTTATTATATTTGTGAGAAATGTAATGTTGACTTTGACAAGATTTTAAAGATTAAGGGTGACTTGAGAGATCCAATTAAGAAGAAGATTGATTCATCAATTAAAGTTCCAATTGCAGCAACTGATTATTTACCTCTTGAAATGCCTAAAAGTACTAATCCAGTAAAAAAAGTATTTGATGTTCCAATGAAAGGAGGAGAAATAACAATAGAACCATTGACAGGGAAGATTAGTTTGAGAGATGGACCATTCAATAGTAATGCAAAACCAAAACAGAGAATTGAGCCGATATTGATAAATGGAAAGGAGATTATTACTGTTATGGATAATAACAATGATTACAGCGGAAGAGGATTGATTGCATTAACTGAGGCATGTAATTATAATTTATATGCATGGGCATCAAGAACATATAGATTAGAGGGTAATGTAGCAAGAATGGTGAATGAGGGATATCACACGGATGCAGTTTGGAAATCAGTATTAGCACAATTAATGATTGGATTATATGTATTACAGATTCATAATATAGCGATAACTGATTTTGACATGGAGAACAATGTGTATATAAAGGATGTGACAGTACATGGGAATATAAGAAAACATTGGAAATATATAATTGACAAGTGTGAGTATTATATACCAAATTACGGATATTTATTGATGATAGATTCAAATTATAGAGAGGTAAACAATGAACATTTAACATTAGGGCAAGCTGGGAAGAATAAGAAATTTAAGATATATAGTAATATATTTGAGAATGATAGTGGTGTTTCATACAATGAAAAGGAGATAAAAGATGCATGTTTTGTTGGATTTAAGAGATGTTTTGATCCGAATGTATTTTCGAATGCATTTGTGAACATTGGCGGAACAAAACCACCAGAGACGGTATTGAAATTTTTAGCAAGTATAAAGACAGAGGTATCAAAAGGTTCAACAAATGACATTGGATATTACATTAAGAAGTATTTGAAGATATTTTTGAACAATAGAATTGGGACATATTTGAAGGAGACGGAGATTACGAATGTGAGAAAGGATGATACAAGTGATTTTGTTGATGGAAATATAGTGGTACATCAAGTGAATTATAACACATATAAATTTGCATTATTTCAAAATGCGACGAATGGCAAGGCACATATATTATCGAGAAATGCTGCGACAGATGAGATAAGTGAATTTGATGTTCCATTGGACACGATATTTAATTATTCAAAGCATGACAAGGTGACTCAAAATTTTAAGGCAAATGATGCAAATTTGAGTGAGGATGAATTATTGGAGATTTATGAGATAAATAAAAATTAAAATAATGATATTAAATATAAATAAAATGTTTGATATCATTGTAAATATATTGGAATTATTAATGATGACTGGGAATTGTTTAATATGTTATACTATGTATAAGAAAATAAGTGAGATGTACATGTCCATTGTGATAGCATCTAGCAAATACACAGAAAATAATGAAAATAAGATAAATATAATTGAGGACAATATAAATGGAAGTAAGGATGATATATTGATTATAAAGAATAATATTGGGAAGATAGAGGAAAAGATGCAAAATATTGAGGGGATGACAATGGGGAATAAGAATGATATGACAACAATAAAATTGGACATTGAAAAGATAAAACATAATATTGATGTAAATTATGTTAAATTATCAGATTACAATCAATCATTACCATTATTTCAGAAACAATTGACATTATGTGATTTGAATGATAAGAGTGATAATTCTGACAATTCTGACAATCCAGCTGCAGAAAAACACAGAAAGAATTCATTATTCAGAAAAGATAAAAAAGATAAAAAACAACCATTATTAAAATTATTAAAAAAAAAAGATATTTGATGAGTATTTTATTTGTTGTGACATTCAAATAGTTTTTTATTTGAATATTGCATAAATGGTTAATTTGTGCAACATTCAAATAGTTTTTTATTTGAATATTGCATAAATGGTTAATTTGTGACAAATTCCATTATAAAATTAAAGATGTTATTTTGTTAAAATGGAAATAAAATTTTCAATGATATGGATATAAATGAATTATCAAAACTTTTCAAGTTATGAAAACAAACCACCATATTATGGAAAACATGATCAGGCATATTATGATCGTGGAAATGGAGTACCATTAATAACAAAGAATAATATGACGATCCAAGATATATATAGAACGCCATTTTTATTTCTACAGGAACATAAGAAAAATTATGTGAATATGACAGGTCCTGCATTAAAAGGCATACAACAAAATAGTGAATTGAGTAAATTGTTTTTTTCAGATGAAAATTTCAAGAGAGTGCAGAAATTGCTTAAGAAAGAAGTTGCAAGAAGAACAAGTGGTGAATTTAGATTAGATACAGATCAGGATCAGAAAGATTTATTTATTGTGATGAGAGCAGTATATTTGGAACATGCAAGAACATTGCCCGGACAGATAGTAAGACAAGTTAAGAGATTAAATGAAAAAGTCATGGATGAAGTTGTTCCATCGATGATAACTGAGATAAAGCAGTATTATGGATATTTGAAGGATATTAATAAACCAATAGACCCAATTGACAGACCAATGAATGTATCAAATGCAGGTAGATTATCATTACCAAGTATAAGTACAGTATGGGGAGTTAAAAAATGAGTAATTAATTAAATGGGAATCTATTTGTCAGCAAGTCACCAATAAAAGCATAGTGATCATTTATGTATCTTGGATTATCTTTATTTATGTTAGTTTTTGCAAATTGAGACCAATATTCAACTGGTTTGTAGACATAGAATCCAGTATTAATTATATTTTCATAAAGACCAAATGTATTTATTTTAGCATTTTTTTTAGTGACAAGTAATGGTAAATTATATGTGCCATTATATTTAGAATTCATTGGATTTGTAAATTTGTAGATCATAAAGAATATATCAAATTCAGGATGTGATTCTCCATACTGTTTTACAATAGTAGTTTTTTTATAAATAGATTCAAATTTACAATTATTGATTTCATAATCATGTTTATATATTTCATCAGAATCTCCAATTTTTTTAAATGTTTCATTGCAATATTGATTCATGGTTGTTTGTATTAGGTTATACAAAATTATTACATTATCATATTTATTAGTTGTATCACTCAATGCTTTATTGTAAGAATCTTTATTTTTACTGTATATTTCTGTGAGTATATTTTTATATTTATTAAAATAGATTTCTGATTGTGTGGAGCTAGCTATTAATTCAGATTTTACATAATTTTGGATATATTTTACATTTCGGATACTTTTTGCAGGTTCAATATTTCTCATGGGTTTAAAGATATTTTCATCTAAATTTCTTTTTTCAGTGTCAATTTTATTGATAAAATCTTTACCAACATTACATATGTCAATGCCCAATTTTTTATCATTAATTATTTTTAAGATGGGATGTATTTTCCAAATGTATTTTTGCAATTTGAAATGAACCATAGTTGTTGATGTGTAATTATGACCTTTTTCGAATTTACTTTTATTAAAATAGCAATATCTCCATGCTCCTCCTTGACTTTGTGATAAATAGAACCAAATTTCTTTATATGAATTGATCATTTCTTCATATGATCCAAGTATATTATATGAGATAAAGCATATAATATCATGATCCAAATTAGTCATTTTCCATTGTGGAAAGAATATATAATCATCAATGATAATATAATATTTGTTTTCCATTAATATTTGTTTATTGTTTTTATATTTTAAATGTACATATCCAACTCTTGCAAAATTTTCGAAAGTATTTTTAATAGTTGTCTTGTTCATATATTACGATAGTAAAATAATTGAAATTTATAATCATTAATTATGTTTTATTATAAGTAATGATGTAGTATATGAAATTTACTGATTTATCAAAGGATATCATACATTACACATGCAGATATTTAAAAAAGAATGATATATTTAGATTAGCAATGGTTTGCAGAAATATCAATCGCAAAGTAAAAAAATATTATAATATGAATTTTTATTTTAATATCAATGTGATGAATTTATACAAAGTGACTGGTATCAAAATAAAGAATAATAGATATTTTAGTGTGAATAATATAAATAAATGTATAGTTAAAAACAATGATTATTTGAATTATGATTTATCAAATATATCACAATTGATTTATGCACCTGATTATAAAAAGGTGATAAATGATATGGATCTTTCAAGGTTGACACATTTGATATTTGATTCAAATTTTAATGAACCAATAGATAATTTGAATTTAATAAATTTGACACATTTAACTTTTGTGAGATTTTTCAATAAGCCAATAGAAAATATAAAATTACCAAATTTAACTCATTTATTTTTTGGAGAAGAATTTAATCAACCAATAGAAAATTTACAGGTTCCAAATTTAACACATTTGACTTTTGGACATAGGTTTAATAATCCAATAGAAAAATTAAGAGTTCAACAATTAACACATTTGGTTTTGGAAGGTGATTTTGATCAACCAATAGAAAACTTGCAAGTTCCAAATTTGGAGTATTTAATTTTTAGTTGTTATTTTGATCAATCAATTGAAAATTTTAATGCACCGAAATTGAGATATTTGAAGTTTGGATATAAATTTGATAAACCAATGGAAAATTTTAAAGCACCAAATTTATTATATTTAAAATTTGATTTTTGTTTTAGACAATTGATAGAGAATTTTGAACTGCCAAAATTAGAACATTTAATACTAGGTAGACTTTTTAATAATCCAATTGAAAATTTGAAAGTGCCAAATTTAATTCATTTAGATTTTGGAAGTGATTTTAACAAATCAATGGAAAATTTTAAGGCACCAAATTTAGTCAATTTAAAATTTGGATATGATTTTAATCAACCAATAGAGAAATTAGATATACCAAATTTAATGCATTTAGAGTTTGGAAATCATTTTAATAAACCGATTGAGCGATTCAGACTTCAAAATTTGGTACATTTAAGTTTTGGGAGTGATTTTAATCAACCAATGAATAAATTGAAGTTACCAAAGTTAATTTTTTTGGAATTTGGTACTTATTTTAATAAGGAGATAGATAATTTACATGTTCCAAATTTGGAGTATTTAATTTTCAAAGATAAATTTAATAAACCAATAGAAAAATTGCAGTGTCATAAATTAATTAAATTGGAGTTTAGGAAAGAGTTTAACCAACCAATAAATAATTTTTTAGCGCCAAATTTACAACATATTAGATTAGGTGACAATTTTGATCAACCTGTAAATAATTTTAAGGTACCATATTTACAAAATATTACATTTGGTAAGAAATTCAATAAGGACATTAAGGAATTTATGAAGAACAATACACAATTGAAGTCACTTGATATAATAAATTGTGATTATGAGTATGAATTGGATGATGATGATATACCAAATAATTTGAGAATATAATATATTCTTCTGAATATATTATAAATTAAAAAGTTAAAAAGTCAGTTAATTTAATATTTAGTGAATGGATTATCACCTCCAACTCCTGGAACTCTTTGGTAAACGAAGATGGTACCACGAGTACTTGCACGGGTCCAGAATGATTTAACACTTTCTGGTCCATCATTAAGTGGAGCTTCTCCGGGAATTTCTGTGATAGGATCATTTCTAACCAATTGATGTGCTTGGTTTTCGAACATTGAAGCTGAACCTTGTGGATCATACAATACATACATATTTCTGAGGCCAATTGCTCCAGTGGGAACAACGATACCAGCACTGCATCCGATAATTAATCCTTTCTTTGATTCAGAAGTATCAACAAAGACAACAGATCTTAAGTGGTAAACATCATTCAAGATATTCATGACTGGTTCATAATTGACAACATGATCATTGAGTGCTTCCCATCCAGCAATAGTCATTGGCAAGTTGCTGAAGTTGTATGGATGTGCGAAACGTGCAACATTAACAGTTTGGAATCTACGTCCAACATAAAAGAAGATAACTGCATCACTGTAGATGATGTTTTGTGCTTTTGGGATGATCATTTTATTTTCAACGAACCATTGTGGTTGAGTGAGTGCTTCTTCAAGTGATCTAGCAGGGGTATTTCCGTTAATTCTCAATGGAAGACGTAATGAGATGATTGGAACAGTAGTTACTTGAGTAATTCCGAATGATGAAAGATGTCCTTGAGGAACATTTCCATATGCCAATCCAGAGGAAGGATATAAGCGGGAAGTACTAACAATTGTTGGACGAAGTGAGAAAGCAGAGAGAATTTTTCTCAAGATTGATCCTTCATCTTTAACATATGTAAGATCTGGTGCATCATAAACATTATTACGGCAATTTTCAATAGCAAGTAAGAAATCTGCCAATTTGTCGTTGTAATATCTTCCTTGTCTTAAATTGAGGACTGAATCCCAGATGTATGTTTGAAGTTTAAATCTATTGCTTAAATCGAGAATTGCACTATCAAAAGAACATGCATTATCATTAGGATCAGTGATAAGTCTCCAGTATAATTCAAAATCTGGTTTAGTGACAATTTGTGTTCCTTCATATTTGCATTTAACAATGTATCCCAAGTTTGCAATCAACATTTGTTCATCCAACAATTTGATTTGTGGCAAGAACAATGCAGCAATGACTGGGTGAACAAATGAATAGAAATTATGTTTATCAGTAGCCAAATTTTCAGCTGCACCATTTGATTTATATTTCAATGATCCAGTGAGTGCTTCTGGTGCACAATCTTTATAGTTCAAAGTTTGCAAGATGATTTGTGAATGCAATGCTTTAGTTTCACCATGTAATCTGATGATATCATTAACAATTGCGAGTTCATTTTCTTTAACAATGAGTTTATCAGATGTGAACATAGTTGGTCCATATCCAAAAGTTTTTCTCATCATTGTGTTTGGGATATTATAGAGTTGATTGACATCTCCAACATCAGAAATTGCCATGTTAAAGAAATATTGGAAAGCTTCGTCACCAATATTATATTTAACTGCATATTTACGTGCCTTTTTCATAAGATCACTAAATGGCAAGTTTTGATTGCCATAACGACCCAAGATCAATGCTTTGAATTTGTTAGCAACATTCATAAGACGTTCTTTTTCCTCTTTGAATGCATCATATACTTTATCAATCATATCTGCATTATCTCCATATTTACCTTTTAATTTGTTTAAGACAGATGAATCATTTTTACCACTCTTGATGAATTTGCTTACTTCTTGTTGAACGTTATCGCCATGATCAGATTTACCATCATCACTGTTAGAATTTCTTTGAAAATTTTTAGACATTTAAATATACATATGTATTATAAATTTTTTTTTGCAAAATTAAAAATAAAATTAATAATATTTTTAAATTAAACTATATCCCATAAATAAATCTCATAATTTCTATATATTTTTCATTTTCATCTTATTCTTGTAAAAAACCAAATATTTAGAAAATAACTTCTTATTCTTCGATGACAGTGCATTTTTAATACCACTAATCTTATCAATTTTCAAAAGGGATTCAATATTTTCAATAGTTACATCATATCCAGCCAAGATTTCTGAGCAAGTTTTGATATCATTATTATTGATCATATTTTTAATGATTTTATTACTGTACACATAATCGAATATATTCATGTTATTGAAATATTTATTTGTATTCAATATATTTTTTTTATTGATTTTTTTAATAGATGTTTTATTTAGATCTGCAGGAAATTGAACTTTGGTAATCTTCTTTTTATTTAATAATGTATTAGCATGGTATGATGTTATACCACATGTATATAATCCATGAAGTTCTTGCATATCCCAATTTTGGTCACCATATATATAATTTTCAATAACATCAGCAACAGATAATACATGTGATATTTTTTCAATAACATCAAAGTTTTTTTTTATATTTTTTGAATTATTAATGATACTGGGTATATAATTTTGATGTATCATTAATGGTAACAATACTTTTTCAGTTTCATAATAAGACATACAATCTGTTATTGTATTACAATTAAATAGTAGGTCAATAGTGGATTTAAACAGATCCATATCAATATCTTTTTTTTTAGAGATAATTTTATAATCATTTACGATGTCATTTGTGATCAATTTGCATTCATATGTTTCGCACAGATCTTGTAGAATAAATATTGTCCTTCTGATATCATTTTGTGCATGTTCCAATATATTATTTGCAACTTCTTTATTTGTGAATTGAATTTTTTCTTTTGTTGCGATATTAATGAGTATTTTGTGAGTGTCATATAAAGTTGGTTGCCAGAATTTAACTTCCAATGCATTTTTTTTCAATTCTGTCAATAATTTATTATGTTCACCATTTGATATGAATATGATGGGACAATATGTGATTTGTTCATTTATTTTTTTGGTTTGATTTATTTTATTGACATCACCAGATTTTTCAGCTTCTGCCATTTTTTTGATTTGAGCTAATTTTATGGCTTCATTTGTTTTTTGCAATGTCAATATACAAGATTTTTCAATGGATGATGATATAGATTCCAATTCATCAATAAGTATAGCATTCTTTTTTTTATTATTACAGTTGATTTGATCAATAACATTTGAGAAATTCATCAATAAATCGGTATTTTTTTTAATATTTTTATTAACTTTCAAACTATCAAAATTTATTGTTGAAATATTATAATTGTATTGATTTAAGATTGTTTTTACGGATATTGTTTTTCCGATACCATGACTGCCAATAATAATGAGAGATGATTTAACTTCATTTTTTAGTAATGGATTATTCAGATCATTCAACCATTTACAAATAGTTTTAACTGCTTTTGTATTGGAATATAATTCGCTGATTTTTTTAGGTGTATATTTAATTAAAAACGAATTCTCATTACTGGACATATATAATTAAAGATAATAAAACAATCTTTAAATTATGTTGGAAAATTTTTTATTTTATTATTAAATTTTATGCATAATTCAATACGTTTATATTTTGTATTTTATCCAATATCATACTTTTCCCCATTATTTCTTTTGCATCAATAATCAGTTTCGCATATTCGTTATTTTGTCCTACGATACTCTTTTTGTATTTTATATTGTCAAATTTAGTACATAATTCAAAATGTTCACGTTTTGTTTTTTTATCCAATATCATACTTTTATTTATTATTTCTTTTGCATCATTGATCATTTTTTTATATTTTGCATTGTTAAATTTAGTGCATAATTCAAAATGTTCACGTTTTGTTTTTTTATCCAATATCATACTTTTATTTATTATTTCTGTTGCATCATTAATCATTTTTTTATATTTTACATTGTCAAATTTAGTACATAATTCAAAATGTTCACGTTTTGTTTTTTTATCCAATATCATACTTTTCTTTATCATTTCTGTTGCATTATTAATCATTTTTACATATTTGTAATTTTGTTCATCAATTGCATTATGCTTATTTGTAATAGTCAATGTATTTTTGTATTTTATATCATGAATATATTTAATGATTTTATCACTATATATGTGATCAAATATATTTTCTTTATTTGTTTTCTTGATGGGTATTTTATTTGGATATGTGGCAAATTGAAATTTATTATTTTTATTTAATAATGTATTAGTGTAATATGATGTAATACCACATGTATACAATCCGTGAAGTTCTTGCATATTCCATTTTTGATCACAATATATATTATTTTTTATAACATCAGCAACTGATAATACATGTGATATTTTTTCAATGATATCAAAGTTTTCTTTGATATTTTTTGAATTTTTAATGATATTTGGAATATAATTTTGGTGTATCATTAATGGTAATAATGTTTTATTCCTTTCATAATGAGACATACAATCTGTCATTGTGTTATGATTGAATAGTAGAATCTTAGTGGATTTGAACAAATCCGTATCAATATCTTTTTTTTTAGAGATAATTTTATAATCATTTACGATGTCATTTGTGATCAATTTGTATTCATATGTTTCACACAGATCTTGCAGAATAAATATTGTCCTTCTAATATCATTTTGTGTATGTTCCAATATATTATTTGCAACTTTTTTATTTGTGAATTGAATTTTTTCTTTTGTTGCGATATCAATAAGTATTTTGTGAGTGTCATATAAAGTTGGTTGCCAGAATTTAACTACCAATGCATTCTTTTTTAATGTTGTTAATAATTTGTTATTTTCCCCATTTGATATGAAAATGATTGGACAATATACGAATTGTTCATTGATTTTTTTGGCTTGATTTATTTTATTGACATTCTTAGATTTTATGGCTTCTGTCATTTTTTTGATTTGAGCTATTTTTATGGCTTCATTTGTTTTTTGCAATGTCAATATACAAGATTTTTCAATGGATGATATAGATTCCAATTCATCAATAAGTATAACATTCTTTTTTTTATTATTACAGTTGATTTGATCGATAACATTTGAGAAGTTCATTAACAAATCGGTATTTTTATTGACTTGCAAATTATCAAAATTTATTGTTAAAATATTATAATTGTATTGATTTAAGATTGTTTTTACAGATATTGTTTTTCCGATACCATGACTGCCAATAATAATGAGAGATAATTTAACTTTATTTTTTAGTGATGAATCATTCAGATCATTTAACCATTTGCAAATAGTTTCAACAGCTTTAACATTGGTATGTAAATCGCTAATTTTTTTAGGTGCATATTTAATTAAAAATGAATTATTATTGTTGGACATATATAATAAAAAGTAATGGGACGATCATTGAATTATGATGAAAAATCAACTTTTTGCAAAAATTTAAATTATTATTATTCAAATATTGATCTAGTCAATGAGGTATCAATGTTATTATCAGAATGTAGATATTTAATGATGGATTCAACATCATCATTGTCACATGAATCTGAATCAGATTTTGTGCTGGAACTTCTAAAGTAATTTTTGAAGAATTGATTTGGATTTTTTGATTTTTTTTGTATGTTATATGGTATTAATCCTCTAAAAGTAAGATGAACACTATTGCATTTTAATTTATTACATTTGCCGAACATGAAATCTTCATAGCATATTTTATAATGAATACTTAAGGCGCCATTTCTACAATTATATCCACCAGAACAGATTTGTTTGGTACAATTCATACAGATTTTTGTTAATTGTAAAAAATTTTCAAACAATTCTTTTTCTAATATTAGATCAATATCAATGAGATCTTGTGTTGATGTTAGAATATCATAAATATATTTTCTTACATGATCAATTTTTTGTTCATTTAATACATGAGCATACATACATTTACGTCCATAATTACATTTATTATATTTGAGTATATTATTACATAATAATCTTTTTGAAATATCATTATTCATAATAATAGTAGAATCATTTTAATTTTATATAATGAATGCATCATTTTTATAATAAATGAATATCTTTTTATAAATGTAATTATTATAAATGATGCAAAAAGTAGATAAATATTATGAGAAAAATAAAAAATCATATGAATCATTATTTAATTTTAAAAGCAAAACAAAGATTGAAATGTCAGAAAATGACAAACAGTATTATTTGACGATAATAGATGATAATGGCAAATCAATAAAATTCCAGTATGAATTAGCAGGGGTTTTTAATGTGAGAAATTCTGTGTGGTATTGGGGATGGGACATAGAATTGGTGGATAAGAATTTAACCAAATCGATAAAGTCAGTGAAATCATTTTACAAATTTATTTTGGAAAATAATGATGAGTTTACTCAAAAGGAAGCTGAAGATTTATATTTTAGGACAAAAAACAATAATTTTTATTTGAACAAATTGAATAATATGGAACAAGTATTGAGGATTGCATTATATTTGACAAAATCATTATGGTATTTACCGATTGGGATGAACAAGGATGGTGAATTATATTTGTATAATGGTGGATCAAATGAATCTGCAGTATCAGAGAAGATTCAGTTTATATTAATTAAGAATATTGCAAATGTGAAATAAAATTTTATTCTTAAATTTTATTATGAATGCAATAAAAATCAGGAATAAACTGTATAAATATGAAGGTTTATGGAAAGATAATAAGTATCAACATATTAAGGATATTAGTGGTAATAAATTATTATTTCCGACAAAAAATGAGAATTGGTATAATATTGAGATATTCACTAATAAATTGAATAAAACACAAATTTATTTGGAGCATCACAAAAAGATATTTGAGTTGAACAAGAATGAGTATAGGGATTGTTTGTTATGTGACAAGAAGAATGTGAAAACAAAGATATTTAAATTGAATAATAGTTTATGGGATGACAGTTTGTGTCATTATATTGGTGTACATCATATTAAGCCATCGAATGATTTTATTGATATAATTTATAGATTTCATACTGATGATAGGAAGATAATATCTGTGAAGAGATCAACAAAATTGATAGGTACGAATATTGTGAAGAAGGATAAAAAGTATGTGAAATTGGATAAGAATCAGATAAATATATTGGATGCATTGATGTATCATGGTGGTGAAAAAGTATATCATAGTAAGAAACATGACAAATATGTATATTCTGAGCATGCTGGATTATTAGATTTTGATGATGATGGATTGGAGAAGATATTGGTGTCAGGGAAGACAACGAGAATAGATCCGAATGATCAGGATATTTATTTACCGAAGAATATGCCTGATGCATTTGACTATGAGTATATATTTCATACACATCCTCCAACTCCGAAGGCAGGTGGGAGAGTGAATGTGGGTATATTATACGAGTTTCCAAGTTTGAGCGACATATTTCATTTTATGGATCATTTTAATGATGGATCAACTCAGGGATCGATAGTGATAGCATCAGAGGGGATGTATATAATAAGGAAGTTAAAGTTTAATACTGAGAAGATAATAATAGACGAGGATAAGTTTTACGAGGAGTTTCAGGATGTATTTAACAAGTGTCAGGATGATGCGATAGAGAAGTATGGTGATGATTTTACGTCAAAGATATTTTATGGGGAGATAGCTCAGGACAAGGAATATATAGATAGGTTGAATTGCGTTTTAAATAAGTATAGATTACAGATTGATTATTATCCAAGGATAAAGGACAAACACGGGTATTGGATAATTGAGACAGTTTATTTACCGGTGTATGTTATAGAATCATATAAGACTTAATAATTTATTGACGATAATAAATAATTTTTTTGTTAAATTACTATATAAATATTAATGACTGAAATTAAAAAAGAGAATATTCTTATATTTGTAAGTATCGTTGTAGGTTTAGCAATTGTATTTTGGTTGGTGTGTCCAAAATTTATGCACAAAAGAGAGAAATTTACTGAAGAAATACAAAAGCCAAAACCAAAGGCAGAAGTAGAGGAAAAACGTGTTCCATTTGTTGATCCAAAGGCAGGTACTTTGTTAGATGGTCCGGGATTTGAAAGAGGTGAAGTTGATGGTGCTTATTTGGAGACTGCATCGGGGATACCATCTAATTATTATTTTTTGGATGATGGGGCTAATGGGGAATTCTCTATTCAACATAACTTGTGCAGTAAGTCATGCTGCAGTGAACAATGGCCCACCCCTTTTAAGCAAAAATTCGACCCATACGTATGTGCTAACAAGGACAAGTTTGTGCCAAGCAACATTATGTGCCAAAATTCCTTCCAGGACAGCGGTTGCGCGTGCATAACACAAAGTCAAGCTGATTTCATGTATAATAGAGGAGGAAATGGTCGTGAATGGTTCTAATAGAATATAAAAATTACCCATGTATACCCTACCCTAGGAACTCGAAATAATAATATTAAAATATCAAGTTAAATATGATCAACTTTGTATTTCTTTTGATAATTGTGAAGTTGATGTTTCAGAAGAAATTAAACAACCAATATTATTATTGAAAGATCAAACAATAAAACAAATAATATGTAATTGTGATAATTCAATGATATTAAGAGAAAATGGAGAATTATGGATTTTTGGAAATAATGCTGATGGGAAACTTTTGATGACTAATCCAAGTATTATTGGTGTGAATAATTATAGATTTGGACATATTATTTGGAGTGCGAATTTATTCAAACAATTATCAAAATATACTCAAAGTGTAATATTTACGTTTTTATTGGTGTGTAATTATTATAGAGTAAATTATAATGTAAATATGGTGAAGTATATGAAACATGAGGTGATTAAGTATTTATTTTATTAATAAGACACTTTGTGAATGTCTTTGTTAAAAAGTTGAAATTTATAATAATAAATATCTGTAAGGTTAACAAGTACGATTAAATGAGTTATCATAACTTTATTTATATGAATACTGGTGAATTATATGGATTTGGTGAAAATATTAATGGACAATTAGGTCTTGGACATAATAGATCTGTTGATTCACTAATTTTATTGATGATTGATTTTGAGATAAAACAGATAATATGTGGTTTTAATTTTTCTATGTTATTGAAGAACAATGGTGAATTGTGGGTTTTTGGGTGCAATGACTATGGCCAGCTTGGATTGGGTCATAAATTTGAAGTGTTAGTGCCTACTTTATTAATGGTAGATCCAGAAATTAAACAAGTAGTTTGTGGGCACGATCATTCAGTAATATTAAAAAATAATAATGATATACTTGTATTTGGAAGTAATATATGTGGTCAATTGGGTTTACCATATGATGTATCATACAGAATACCAAGAGTATTGAATAATTCAATAATTACCAATAAAAATATTAAAATAAAGGAAATTATTTGTGGCATGCATCATACGATGATTCATTATATGGATGGTACTATTGTTGTTTTTGGGGATAATCAGTATGGTCAATTGGGTGTGAATAAATATATGGATGAAGAAATATATGAAGAAAAATGTGAAGATGAACAGTTGCTAATGGAATTAACATTTGATTTTAAATCAAAGGTAAAAAAAATAATTTGTGGAAGATATCATACATTAATGTTAACTGAAAATAATGATTTATTTGGTTTTGGGTTTAATTGTTATTATCAATTGGGACTTGGAGATGAGAAATCAAGATTTATACCAACATTACTGATGAACAAGAATATAAAACAAATGTCATGTGGAGGAGATCATAATATGATATTGACACATGATAATGAATTATTTGTTTTTGGATTTAATGATTATAATCAATGTGGAATATCGAATACTACTAAAAAAAATTCACATGTAGAATTGCCTGAATTATTAGTGAAAGATAATTCGATAAATTATGTTTTGTGTGGTTTCAATCATTCAATAATAATAAAGGAAAATTGTGAATTATTAGTGTGTGGAATTAATGCAAGTTTAGGATTGGGTTTTGACAATGATCACAAAAGCATATTGAAACCATTGATAAAAAATTCAAATATTATTGGTGTCAATGGTTGTAGATTTGGACATATAAAATGGCAAACAAATTTATATTCAAAATTATCAAAAAAGACTCAACATGTAATATTTGCTTTTTTATTGGTGTGCAGATATTATAGAATAAAGTATAATGTAAATATGGTAAAGTATATGAAACATGAGGTGATTAAGTATTTATTTTATTAAAAAAAGTTGAAAATTACAATGATTGATTGGCATAATGATAATAAATGTGAGTATATGAATTGGCATCATTTAATATATTTAGAGAATGGTGAATTATGGGGATTTGGTAGAAATCATTGTGGTCAACTAAATTTATTTAAAGAGAAATTTGACAATAACATACCAAATCCAAAATTAATAGGAATTGATTTGGAGATAAAACAAATTGCATGTGGAGAATTTGAGACATTAATATTAAAAAACAATGGAGAATTGTGGATTTCTGGAAATGATGCGGGACATCCAACAGTTTCGATGCTATTAATGAAAGATATTAACATTAAAAAAATAATATGTGGATCAAATCAATCAATAATATTAAAAAATAATGGTGATATATTTGTTCTTGGTAGAAATGAATATAAATATTTAAATGGTGAATATATATCACATCCAACATTTTTAATGAATTGTCCTGATATAAAACAAATTGCAATTGGACTAAATCACACAGTAATATTAAAAAATAATAATTCGTTGTCGATATTTGGAAAAGACACACTGAAATATAATTTTCATTTAATGAAAATTATAAATGATGTAATATGTGGTAGAGATCATATATTTGTTATGGATGATAATAATAATTTATATGTTTCAGGAACTAATGATTTTAATCAATTGGGAGATGGAAATTATACTGAATGTTATGCATCACAGTTATTTGATAATTTTGATGCTAAAAAAATATGTTCTGGCGCAGATCACACGATGATATTGAAAAATAATGGAGAATTATATGGTTTTGGATACAATGTCAAAATGCAATTGGGATTACATCATGATGCGTTAGTTCATGGTGCGATTTTAGTATCCGAACATGTAGATGGAGTTACATGTGGATTTAATTCAACAGTTATTTTGAAAAATAATGAAATATATGTGGCTGGTGATATGTTGGGATGTGGAAAAATTTACACTCATCGATTATTGAAAACGTTTAACGATTCAAAAGTTATTGGAATGAATAATAGATTTGGGAATATCAAGTGGAAACTAGAATATAATGATTATATATCAAAGGAAACAAAAGATTTGATATTTATGTTTTTGTTAGTGTGTAGATATTATGATGTAAAGTATAAAGTTAAAATGGTTAAGTATATGAAATTTGAGGTGATTAAATATTTATTTTATTGTGTGTGAATAAAAGGATAATATCAAAATGTGTTGTAATGAGTTTGATTGCAAATGATTTGATTTAATTATAAATTTTTTTAGTTTTGATGTCCTTCAACATTTCATCAATTTTTTGTGATTCAATAGTTTCAATTGATTTTTCTTTGATGGCAAAAACTTGTCCAACTCCAAATCGACCATCATTTGTGACATATGCGCTACAATTACCACCAACGAAGAGTAAATTTTTAGTTGTTCCCAAGTAATTCCATTTGACTGGTACTTCTGATAGATCTTGCGCGACATCATCAATTTTAATTCCGCAATGAAAATCATATTTACCATCAGTCCATTGTATTTTTTCTCCATCTTTATTCAATGGAATAAATTTTGCCAAATGACCAGTCATGCGATCTCCGCCAGATTGACTTTGATATTTAACAAGACTTAACCAAAATTCAGAATCAATTTTATTATTTGGATTAGTTGCTTTAATGACGTTATCTATAATTAAGATTAATTCTGTAGTCCACCATTCAAGTCCACATTTTTGAATACACAATAATAATTCTTTAATTTTGATCCAATCTTCTTCAGTGCCTCTAAGTTCAATTTCTGGGATACCACACATTGTTTCAAATCCATAATCAATGAACGATTTTAAAGAATCCATCAATACTATTTTATTGATAATTGAATTGATGGTGGATGTAGTGGAATAATTAACTGTTGTGCATTGGACTAGTTTTTTATTTATTGTCAATTCATTTATATTTTCTACAAATTCATTGACAAGTCCAGCCCAATTATTTTCTTTATCATCTGAGAATTCATTTCTTTTTAATGTTATATTTTTTTTTCCAATATTTTCAAAAAAATATTTTTCATATGTTTTTGGATCATTATTTATTATTATGCTTAATCCGGATAAGATCAAATATCTTATTGAATCTGGAGTTAAAATGAATGGTAAATGATGTGCAAAACATTTCAAAACAGTATCATAGAATATACTCATTGACGTATCATGTGATCTATTTTTATCAATTTTACACCATGAAGCATTATTCAATTTTTCCAATTCAAAATGTTTAGAATTAGTGTAATTTTCTGACGGATCATGTAGTGTACTGTAATATTTAGCATCACCTCTTTCATACGATTTATTGTGAGATTGTTTTTTGAAATGTTCATCAAGTTTTATGATGACAATATTATTAGGTTTAGTCACATTATTATTTACAATATTATAAGGTTTGGTTACATTATTATTTACAATATTATTAGGTTTTATTGGTTTATTTGCATTTCCCATTTATGAATAGATGATTATTTTAAAAGACATCAAGCAATTATTATTTCAATTTTTTATGAAAGTAAAATGAATAATTATATGATAGTCCATTCATGAATATCTGTATCTTGTAATTTATTGATAATACATGTTGTTTCTTGTATTTCTTTATGTAAATTTGATATATGATCAATAGTATCATTTTTAATATTTATTAGATTATTAGATAATATTATTGCTTGATTAATAATTTCAGTATCATTATATTTATTTTTGATGTTATTTAGTCTGTTGAGGTGTTCATTAATAAAATGTATTGTATTGTTATTTTTAGTAATTTTATTGTTGAATGAATTTATTTTTTGTATTGCATTATTAACAATCAATTTATCATTTTGATTTAATATGATTTTTGAGTTGGGATTTGACATTGAATTTATGATATGACATTTGAGTGAGATACAATTTATTGAAATTTCAATTTTTAATAAGAAGTTGAAAAAATAGTAAATTGTTAAGGTGTTGATAATAAAGTATAAATAATATACAGAATACAATATTCACTTTTTTTGGTAATATGTGAATATTTTGATGATGAATATAAGATTAAATTGGTAAAATATATGAAATTTGAGGTGATTAAATATTTATTTTTATTGATATAATGCGTAATGTTGAAAAATACTAAAATATATTATTAAATTATAAATGCCACATTTTTACGAGAGAAATATTATTGAGATTAAGGAGGAATATACAACATTTCTAATTAATATAATAACTCCACATTTGTATGAGGGAATAATGACATTTTATGATTTTGCGGAGATGACAGACAAACAATTAACAGAGAAACAAAAATATGATGGTTCTGTGACGAGTCCAGGTGTATTTAAGATATTTCAGACAGCATTAAAGGAGATTACATCATTAAATACTCATAAAATAGAGGAGGAGACAAATAGAATAAAGGAGAAGAGTAAATGTTCTGAATGGTTTGATGATTTAGTGAAAGCAGTGATAAAGAGTAATATTGTATTATTGACTTTTTCTGTGAACAATAAAAGTAAGATAGTAAGGGAGAAATTTCACGAGAAGATAGATTGTAAGAATTTTATTCACAAGTGTTACATAGAATCAGTGAGAATTATTTATAATTATCCTGAACTTTTTTGGAAGCATTATCCAACATTGGAGATAAAGAGAAATCAAAGGGAGATTTTTACTTTGATAGAGAAAGGTATTAAAGAGGCAATAAGAAAAATGTTACCAATGAATTTAATTTTGAAGGAATTTTTAAAAAATGATTATGTTCCAGAGGATTATAATAATATATCAAGAAAGATTACAGAATCGCAACATAAAAATGTGAAATCAATGGTGAATAGGGATTTACACGATCCGCAATTTAGTGATGATAATAGGTATGAATCTGAGACAAATGACAATACAATAATTGATGATGGTAATAATTTATTGGACATAAAGGACGAGGAGATATTTGATAAGGAAGTACTTGATCAGGATATATTTGAGAAAGAGAATATTGATGAATTTAATAATAATTTGAATGACATAAATGATAAATTGAAGAATGAGATAAAGGATGTGAATAATATTGATCAACCTAAAGAAGAAATAAAAGAAGAAATTAAAGAAGAAATTAAAGAAATAACTATGCAACCTCAAGAATTGAATAAGACTAATATAAATGCAATGGTAGATGTGAATAAGAATGAACCAAAGGCCATAACGAGGGATTTGCCGATAATTGATTTTAACAATGAGGTAAAAGCATTTGTCGATCCATTTGAGGTAAATAAGAAATTATCGAGTAAGGACAAGGAATTTTTGGCAAGTGTAACAAATAATGTGAACAAAGAAGAATTTTTTGAGAAATATAGACAATAGATTTTGTGTTGAAAAGAATATATTTTATTTATAAATATAATATATTATGGAATATTTAAAGAAACCAATAACAATAGGTATTATTTTTGCAGCTTTAACATATGGGTACATGCACTATAATTATAAAATGCAATTAGCAAAGAATCCGAAAGCGAAAAAAAATATAAACATAATTACACCATTGATTGTGGGAGTATTAGTGTGGTTCATTGCATCAACTTTTATGGGATCAAATAATATTGCACAAGTATCACATGTACAACAAAGAATTGAACCAGTGCAAAGTATAGTTGGAGGAGGAGATATGATAAATGATTTGCAAAATTTAAATGAGGGAAGTGCGGAATCGATAGGAAATACATTGATGTCGGCATCATATAATATTCTTGGTAGAAACAAAATACAATTACCACCAGTTGATGTACATATAGATTTTGCCACATTTGATTAAGAAGTCATTAAATTTAATTGTGTTTATATATATATAATTAAATTTATGAGTGATCCAAGAAAAATAGCAATAGATGATAAAACAATACTTGTGAAACCATTTAAACTTGATGAAATGGGTGGGAGTCCAACAATATGTATGATAGCCAAGAGAAGATCTGGTAAGAGTTGGATATGTCGTGAGATATTATATCATTTCCGTCACATTCCAGTGGGGGTAATAATATCAACAACCGAAGAGATGACAAAATTTTATGGTAAATTTTTTCCAGAGGCATTTATATATTACAAATATAAGCCTGATATTATTGAGAGATTATTTGCAAGACAAAAGAAGATGATTGCAAAATGCGTACTAAAATTTAAGAAAGGTAAAAAATGCGATCCAAGAGCAATATTGGTGATGGATGATTGTTTAAGTTCAAAGGGTACCTGGATGAGAGATCAATATATTACAGATTTATTTTACAATGGGAGACATTTTCAGATAATGTTTATATTGACAATGCAGTTTCCATTGGGAATAATACCAGAACTGAGAGCAAATTTTGATTATGTATTTTTATTGGCGGATGATTTTTACAGTAATCAGAAAAGATTGTATGATCATTATGCAGGAATGTTTTCAAGTTTTACTTTATTTAGACAGGTATTTATGGAACTTACAAAAGATTATGGATGTATGGTTATTAGTAATGCTGGTGCCAAATCAAATTTTTTGGAAAAGTTTTTTCATTTCAAGGCGAGACCAGTTCAAATTAATTCTGTTGGATGTAAACAATTTCTTGATTTTCACAATAATAATTTTGATAAATATAAGAGGTCTGGTGTTGGTGCAAGTATTGATAGAATGACAGATCCAAAAAATAAAGAATCATTTAAAATTGCAAGAGTTTATAGTTGAGAAGCAAAATATTTGTTGATATTTTCTTGTTTTTTGACATCATATGTGCGGATACTACTGACCCAAGGAGATGGTTGTTGGAACATGGTATAGAATATTTCGCTGACATCGACCGGATCTTCTTGTTCTTCATTGAATGTTCTAGGGATATATTTATATACTACTCTTGGAGCTTCTTTTGTGGCATGTGCATCAATTCTTACAATTTCTATAATAGTGAATATTATACCTATAAACAATATAAGTGTGATTAATGTTTGATAAATCATTTTATATAAATGAAATTAAGATATAAAAATATTTTTATTTAATTATAATTAAAATATTTTCAATGTGGAATATATATGTTAATAATTATTTGTTTAATTATAGTTTTGATAATAGCTTATTTTCATTTTCATCCAATAAAAGAAGGAATGGGAAGTTCAGGAGCAGCAATAACACAATTGTTGGCAAGGGATCAACAAGATACATATGAAACTGGGGGATTGTATCCATATAATTTTAGACCATATTGGCCATATAATCCATACAATTATCCTTTTTATTATGTTTAATCAGTGATATTTTTAGTTTGTTGATCAATGTCATTCATTTTCAAATCAATTAAATTATTTTGATCAATATTATTCAGATCAGTTTCATTTTGAAGATTAAATTGAGGTGTATAAGATTTTATAATTGGAGATTTGTTTAAAAAGCTTAGATAAGCATATTTTGTGATTTTAGTATTTTTAATAGATTTTTTTAGTTTTTCACTCATTGCGTTATATCTATTAATTAATTTATCAATTTCTTTATTTTGTTTATTTTGTTGACATGGTTTAGAATAAGCCAAATACCATAATTTGGAGTGAATATAGATTGTTATCATTATTGCCATGGCAAAATGAGAAATAGTATATCCATGTACAATGTACGATACATAAAACCAGATTATGCATGTGAGTAGAATTAATATATTTGAGTATGGTTCCATTAATAATATATGTTATGATATATATTATTTTTTAACAATAAACATTTTTTAGAATATTAATAATTATATTTTTTTATTGGCATTCGAATCAATGACATTATTTGGTAATATTTCATTTTCAATATCATTTTTATGATTACTTTCATTAGTTTTGAAGTTAATCAAATCATTTTCAGGTTGAGTAGTGAATATCGGTATGTAAGATTTAATTTTTGGTGAATAAGACAAGTCAATTTTATTATTTACTTCATAAATTTCTTTTTCATATTCTTCAAAATTTATTTTGCATGAATGAATCAATTTATTTAATGCATTATCTTTTTTATTTTGTTTTTCTTTTTTTATTTCTTTATTGGATTTTTGGTGAATTAAATGTTTTAATTTATCATAAATGCTAATTATAATTACAATTATAATGATAAAATGTGATATTGTAAATCCATCTTTGCGGCATGAATAATGAAACCAAATTGTTAAAAATATAATTAATAATGTCATACCTTGGATTGAATTTGAATTTGTATTTTGACTCATTTATAATATATATGTTATCATATATATTATTTTTAGTAAATTTTTATTTTTTATTTAATTTTTCGTACAAGGATTTGATTTTACTGAGTTGATCATTGATATCAGTGGTAATATTTTTTTGTTTTTCCAAATCTGATTTAATTTTATTTAATTCTTCTGATTTACTTTTAACAATAGTATCTTTTGTATCGATAGATGTTTCATGATTTAAAATATTTTGTTCAACATCTAACATTTTATCGGATACATCAATATTGGAAGGATCCATATCTAATTTAGGTTCATCACTTACGATATTATTTGTTTGTCCAGAAGATTTTTTTATTTGTGCTAATTTATTTTTCATTCTATTTTTGATTTTGTCAAGATTTTCTTCTCTGCCACTAGTTTCTTTGCCACTATTTTCTTTTTCAAGTGGTTTAAGTTTGACTTGTTCGGAACCTTTAAGTTTATCTGATTTTCTTTCTTGTTCCATTTTTGCTGTTTTCTTTAGATTTTCTTTGTATCCGCGCATTAAATCATTTAATTGTTCATCTTGATAAACATGATCTTCAACACTGTTTACATCAGGATCCCATGCCAACCATTTTCCAACTTCACCAACAAACACATGGAAATCTGAATCTTTATCTTGCAACTCTTTTGCTCTTTCATTTGCTCTTTCTTGTGTTGGATAAACTCCTCTAATTTTCAAACCTCTGATATTACAATTTTTAATACCTTCTGGGGATAGGAAAGATATACAAACCCATTGTTGATTCATGATGATATCATCTTCATCCAAGTAATCGATATATTTTGTTTTATTATTTTTAGAATTGACCGAAGTAGTGTTAGACATTATTATAATAATGTGTAGTATTTTTAAATGATATTAATAAACGCAATGGATTTAAGCAAATTTAGAATATAATGCATGATTTTTTGATAATTAAATTGCATAAATTAAAATGAACCATTATTCTAACACCAGTGCATTTATTTTTATTATCAATAACAGTGTGTATTCTATCAACATATATGGTCGCACCTTCTAATACGTGATTTCTTTTTTTAATAGAATGTATAAGTTGATTATGTTTTGTATATTTAATGATATCATTAATTGTAACAATATATAATTGTAATTTAGTATCTTTTGCGATTTCATCGAAACTGATAAATTCGTATGTTGTAATTTTTTCTGATATTTGGCTCATACATTTGACCAAATCAGTTGTATATTCACCGCTAGTCATATCACTATCTTCAATTGCTTGACATAGACTACCGAAATACATTGTTACGTCATTATTGTGTTGTGTTGGTTCAAGTAGTGATCTGACATCAACGATGATTTGGAGTGTCGAATCTTCAACTTTGTGGGCAACACGTAACATTAGATTATTCAATAGATGACCTTCTTTTTTGACAATATGATACAATGAATGATTTTTGGTGTATTCAATAAAGTCATGAATTGTAACATTATTTGATACCAATAATTTATTTGTTATGAAGACTTTTTCATTGATTAATTCATATTGATCAGATGATTTTTTTCTTAGCATATCATCGAGTGTTTCTTCGGAGTATTCGTCATCAATAGTACTATTAGTATTTACATGTTTTTTACATTCTGTTAATTCTTTAGCATATGTGCCGTGATTGACACTACTTGTTTCAATAGATGAGCATAATTCATTGAAAAATTTACTGATAATTTTGTTTTTGTTTTTCATTAAAATTTACACAGAAATTAAATAATAAACAAATATTATGTAATTTATATATTTACATCAATTATAGAATTTATTTTATGGATAAATAAAAATATTTTTAGCATTTACCACAAAAACTTTTTTCTTTTGGTTCTTCGACATTCAATTCTCTCACAGGTAAAATAATTATTTCATCTAATTTATTACTTGGAGGCAACTTATCAATTGGTTCATTATTATTATATCCACATGTATACACAAGTTCATTTCTCAAATTATCTACTCCTTCACCTGTTTGTGCTGAAATAGAAAAGTATTTGATATTTTTATTTTTATAACTTTGTAATTCTTCTTTAACATATGATTCTATTTTGCGCATTAACTTATTTATTTCATTTTTGGTGAGTTTTCCTTCAAAATCCATTTTATTACCAATTATAAAGATATTATCACATTCTTCAACTTCGGGATGAGTTAAATAAGATTTAAGTCCTTCAATAGTGGCAACATGATTAGATACATCAAAAACTAGGAGAAATACTTTAACATCTCTAAAATAACCTTTAATCAATTGTGCATATTTTTCTAGTCCAGCTGTATCCCAAATAGCTACATAAAATTCATTATTAATGTTTAATAAATTATAGCAACATCCAAGTGTTATTTCTGCAAGAATAGTTTCATTTGGATGTAATAATTTATTGACTATGGTTGTTTTTCCACAAAAAGATTGACCAAGTGTCACAACTTTTATTGGTGTCACTGAGCGAATATTATAATTATTCATTATTGTGTTGATTATTTTATATGATAAATACAATATATAATGATGTATGCAAAATGTTAAATTTTCAATTATTTTAACATTTTTCACAAAATGTTTTATTTTCTGATTTATTGTAAATTAATTGTGTTACAGGTAAGATATTTATGCTATCATTTTTATTATCATTATATTTAACATTAGTGTTTTTTTTATTTGTCAAAGTATTAATTTGTTCAACATTATCATCTAAAGATTGACTGCATGTTCTTACAATTTCATTTCTCAAATTATCTAATCCTTCATTTGTGCATGCCGAAATGAAGAAATATTTAATATTTTTATTTGTGTACTTTTGCAATTCTTCTTTAACATATAATTCTATTTTGTGCACTGAGCTACATATTTCATTTTTTTTAAGTTTATTTTCAAAGTCAATTTTATTACCAATAATGAAGATATTATCGCATTCTTCAACATCAGGATGAACCAAATAAGATTTAAGTGTTTTAATGGTTTTGATATAATTTATAACATCAAAGACCATTAGAAAAATTTTGACATCTCTAAAATATGTTTGTATTAATTTGGCATATCTTTCTTGTCCAGCAGTATCCCAAATGTCAATGCAAAATTCATCATTGTTTTGTGTTTTATTAATTTTTAACAAATTAAAAGAACACAAAATTGTTGTATTAGGCACATATTTTACATCTGGATTTAATAATTTATTAACCATGGTTGTTTTACCACAACTAGATTCACCAACAGTAACAACTTTTATTGCTGTTACTCTGCTAATGTTATAATAATTCATTATTATATCACTTAATTATATAATAAATTCAATATATAATGATACATGCAAAATGTTAATTTTTCAATTATTTTTGACATTTATATGGACACATGGCATATACATATCTATAATAGCGAATAATATTGTGAGTATAAGTGGAATTTTTACTATTTCCATGACATCAACTTGTTTATTGAGGATATAATAAGATGTTAGATATGCCAATATGAAGAACAATACATATTTTATTAGATTGTTACCTTTTAGAATTTTTTGTTTATTCATTTATATATTGTATAAATATTTTAATTTGTTTAAAATATTCATTGAATTTAAATACTTGGTATGAATTCCCATTTTAGTTCTCCACATATACTTTCCCATATTTTATCTTGTGCTCTTAATTTTTCTCTAGATTTTAGCAAAGGGAAACATATGATGAATTCATCAAGTTCTAATAATTGACAAAATTTATGAAGAACATATGAATAACTGAGAAAATTGAATCTATCTTTTGGGCAATGTTTTTCGAAAGGTATTTGTATTTGTTTGAACATGGATCTCAAGGTATCTTCAGTGTCTCTATTGATCGATGGTGGAGGTATTCCACTTAATTTGCTGATGATGTGTGTAGTATGTTCATAATATCCGGTGAGACTTAATTTTTTGAGGATGAGTTTCATGAAACTGAATCTCATATATGGGAAATATAATTTTTTGAGGTTATAAAATTTATTTTTATGTAATTCATTGAGAATGAGATCATATATTTCTTTTGGAATATCAGTTGATTCTTTAGCTTGGAATTGACTTAACCATTCATTGAAATGATTTATTCTTTTGTATGGATATCCAGGCTTTTCTGGGATATTATCTTTATAATTTGGTTTTTCACTTTCAATGATTACATGTTCTGTTTCTCCACATTGATCACACACATAATTACCTTCTGATTGGAAGAGTATTTTTTCATTACCGCATTGCGAACAATATTTTATTGGATTAAAATGTTTTTTGGATTTTTGATTATTTGCGATACCGATCATAGTTTTATAATTTTCTAGATAATCTGCTCTTGAGTCATCTTTTTTAATGGGGGTATTATTAGTGTCTCCAAATTGTATTTTAGGTTCTGTTGAGAAGAAAGTTGTTATGTCAGCAGTATTTACGAAATTATTTTTTTTCTTTTTTTTTCTGAATGTTTTTTTAATTTTTTTATTTTTAAGATTTAGTAGATTTAATTTATCAAGTGGATCTAATTTCTTTTCTCCGAGTGGGTTTTGTTTAATGATATTTGGATCGATGATACACCCACTACTTTTGCTATCATTACTATTATTATCATTATGATTACTATGATTATCACCATTTTCAAGTTTATCATAATAATCCATTAATATTTCGGCAGTTTTGCTGTAATAATCTGTTTCTGATTTATTGAATTCTATATCATGTATTTCATCTTCAAGATTTTTAATGTCAGATTTGAGCATAGATTTATTTTTGATATCATCATTAGTGAGTTCTGTGGGATTTTTTGCATATAGATTTTCCAATTGTTTTTTTATTTTATCTAATTTTAATTTTTTTTTTGGAAGTAATTGTTTTCTTTTTCTGAATTTTTGGACATGATTTTTGTGTAATTCATCTAATGTTTGTATATTTGCCGTATGGCGTATTTTTGATGGTTTAACTTTGAAAACTGACATTATAATTTTATATTATATTAGATATATCTATCGTGTATTTTTAAGTGGTTTGAAATGCGCAAATTATAATATTATTAAATATTATATTTGATAATGTCAGGAGGATTAATTCAATTAGTAGCATATGGTGCGCAGGACGTTTATTTAACAGGAAATCCACAAATAACATATTTTAAAATAGTTTACCGTAGATATACAAATTTTGCAATAGAATCTATAGAACAGCCATTTGTGGGTGACGTAAATTTTGGGAAAACATTAACAACAGTATTATCTAAGAATGCAGATTTGATAAGTAAAGTATATGTCAAGATAATTTTAAATCCAGTTGAATCACAATTGTCAAATAATTTTGCATGGGTGAGAAGATTAGGTCATGCTTTATTGCAACAAATAGAAGTTGATATTGGTGGTACAACAATAGATCGTCAATATGGCACTTGGTTAGATATATGGTATGAATTGGCGAGAAATGGTGATCAAGACAGAGGATATGCAAATATGATAGGAGATGTATCAGAATTAACAAATTATGACAATTCAACAAAGCCACAATATACATTATTTATTCCATTGCAATTTTGGTGCAATAGATATATTGGATTAGCGATACCATTGATAGCTTTACAATATACTGATTTAAGATTTTATGTTACTTTGGCGGCAAAGGAGACTGTGATTGTGAAGGATATTAATTTTGATGATACTGGTGTTACGATTCAAGATGCTACATTATTGATAAATGTTGTATATTTAGATACAGAGGAAAGAAGAAGATTTGCGCAGGTTGGACATGAGTATTTGATTGAACAAGTGCAATATAGTGGTATAGAACAAGTGATTACTTTAGTGAATACATATCAATTAAATTACAATCATCCAACCAAGGAGATAGTATGGGCGATGAAGAATGGAAATTACACAACACAACAGAGATTTGTTTATTATACGAATAGTGACAAATGGTATGAAAAAAATGTGAATACTGGAATAACGCCAATTGATAGTGCTGCAGAGAAGATATTATTAGAATCTATTTCGGTGAATTTTGATCCTACTGCGATTGCTGGTGGAATATGGGTTGAATTATTAGGAGGTAATTTATTTGGCACATATAACAATATAAATGTGAGAAATGCGAGTAGTGTTCCGGTATATATAAATGCGAATAGTTTAGCATCTGGTGCATATGGGATTACGAGTCAGATTAGTGCAGATGTGGTAATAAATACTGATCAGAGTATAACTGTATTGGACATATCATCAACTTTGAGTGTGAGGGATTTTAGTATACCATGGTCATTGTTGGTTGACACAAGATATAATCCAGTGGATCCTTTAGTTAATCAGTTTAGTAATTATGGGGTATTGATTGACGGTACGATTAATCCTGTGCAGACTGGATTGATTCAGTTTAATGGTCATGATAGGTTTGATGTGCAAGATGGTGCATATTTTAATTATGTGCAACCAGATGCATATCATTCGAATACACCAAAGGATGGGATAAATGTATATTCATTTGCACTATATCCTGAGCAGCATCAACCATCAGGGACAGCAAATTTATCAAGAATCGAGAAGTCGACATTAACGATAGCATTTAATGATCCGACACAGACATCAACGAATCCGAGTATAAATTTTTTGAATTCGAGCAATCAATTATATATTTATGGGACTAATTATAATATTTTAAGGATAATGTCAGGATTAGCTGGGTTGGCATATACAACAGTATAAATAAAAAATTGAAAATGGAAGTATTTGTTGAACATGTGAAATTGATTAATTATGCAAAAATGGATAATGAATTAGTATGTGATGTGTGTTATAAGAAAAGATATAATGGTTTTAAATATTGCAAGTCATGTAAATGTGCAAATGAAACATGTGGTAATATGCGCAAGACAAATGGATTTTACGATTATATTGGTTTTTTTGATGGTTGTGGTGATTGTAATTGTGGGATGAATGGTTGTGGAAATATTAGGTTACTAGACAAATTTAATTGTGAAAAACATGATAAATTATAAAAACACAAAATTTTTTTATACAAAATTGAAAATATAAATAATTATGAATTTTAGATATATGATAGTTATTTATGGATATTTTGGAGGAGTAGATATTTGAGTTTATCAAAAGATATGATTATGATGAGAATAAGATAAGGAATATGTGCAATATTGAAAAAAATTATGATTTAATGATTGGATGTATTGATATAGACATTGATTACAATGATGATGAATTATTATATTATGTGGGAATGTATAATGCAATAATAAATAAATTTGATGAGGCAATAAAATTTTATAGATTAAGTGTTGAATTAGGAAATGATGATGGCGTGAATAATTTGGGATGCATGTATGATATTGAAACGAATATTAATATTAAGAAGAATATGAATGAAACAATAGGATTATATAAGATGGTAGTTGAAAAGGTAATCATCATGCAAATGGGTAATTTATGATGTTTATATAAAAATGGATCAGGTGTTAGGAGGAATATTGATGAAGCGATAAGATTGTGATGATTATGTGAATGGACGTATTGGGTGTATTGGTTGGGATTATTATTTGCACAAATATTGGTCGAATTGGGATTTTATAGGTGAACAAATAATTATATTATTATTGATTTCGAAGAATGGATATATATTTGGGTATAATTTTGATGATAATAAGATATTTAGCAACTATTGAGAAGAGTTAATTTATGGTGAGAATATTGGTTGTGTATGTGAATGATATGATAAAAACGCACACAATGAAAATAATAAAAAGTGAATATATTGAATGATATATAAGAATATTGATGATAAATGAAATATTTAAATGTGGATAAAAACTTTTAAATATATAGAATTTTAAATTTTTTTTTTATAAAGCTATAATATATTTAATATGGCAGGAGGATTGATGCAATTAGTCGCTTATGGAGCTCAAGATGTATATTTGACAGGTAATCCACAAATTACCTTTTTCAAAGTTGTATATAGAAGACATACAAACTTTTCAATGGAATGTATTGAATTGTCATTGAACGGACAATTAGATTTTGGTCGTAGATCAACAGTAACAATTACAAGAAATGGAGATCTTATTACTAGAATGTACATTTTGGTAACAATTCAAGGAGTTGCTCCATCAGCAGGATCAAAATTCGCATGGGTTCGTAAATTGGGACATGCAATGTTGAGAGAAATTGATATTGAAATTGGAGGATCAAGAATCGACAGACAATATGGTATCTGGCTTAACATCTGGTACGAACTTGCGCAACACGCAGGAAGAAATGCAAGAGGATTTGCACATATGATTGGGGATGTTCCAGAATTGACAACATACGATTGTTTTGAAAAGCCTGAATATAAGATTTATATTCCATTGAAGTTTTGGTTTAATAGACATGTTGGACTTGCACTTCCATTGATTGCTCTTCAATATCATGAAGTCAGACTTAACATTGAATTCACAAATGCACAACAATTGATTATTGCAAACAAGAATTTCATTGCAAACGACATCAATAGCATTCAAATCAAGGATATTTTGTTACTTGTCGACTACATCTATTTAGATTCAGAGGAAAGAAGAAGATTTGCGCAAGTTGGACACGAATATTTGATTGAACAATTACAATATACTGGAGCAGAATCAGTCAATCAACAAAACGGAAAGTACATTTTACATTTCAATCATCCAACAAAGGAATTGATCTGGGCAATGAGAAACGGAAACTACATTAATTCAACTGAATTTCCATTTTACACTGCATGTAATTGGGAGGAATCAATTGATTGTGCAGCTCTCAAGATTCTCCAAGAATCAATTTTGTTATTGAATTCAGCAGTCTGTGAACCAGATTGTTATAACCATGGAAACAACAACATGGTTACACCAGCAGATCAACCACCATCAACTGGAACATGGGAAGATTTTGGATATGGAACAGCTGGAACAACATTGAACGGACTTATCAATGTAACAAACATGTCTACAAACAAGACATTATGGATTAACACTGATTCACTTATTGTTGAAAGTTTGCAATCATACAGTTTAACTGGAAAGATTTCAGCAGACATTACAGTCAGTGCAAACAATGTCATCACAATTACAAACGTTTGCTCAACTCTTACAGTTAGAGATTTATCAATTCCTGTATATCTTTTGTTAGATACCAGAGCTGATAGTGATGATCCTTTAGTCAATCAATGGGATAACTTTGGAATTTTGATTAATGGACACGGAAATCCAACTGCATGGGCAATCATCCAATTGAATGGACAAGATAGATTTGAAGGAAGACTTGGATCATACTTCAACTATGTTCAACCAGATCAACATCACACTAACACACCTTCAGATGGTATCAATGTTTACTCATTTGCTCTCCATCCTGAACAACATCAACCATCAGGATCATGTAACTTGTCCAGAATTGATAACACTCAATTGAACATTAACTTTAGAGATGCAACTCATAGAACTGGATTACCACATTTGAACTTCTTTAATAATAATAATTTGCTTTACATATATGCTTTTTCATATAATGTCCTCAGAATTATGAGTGGAATGGGAGGGCTTGCTTATGCAAATTAGTCAGGGAGGCAGATTTTTTACGCCACTTGTATTACTTTTTTATTACAATTTCAAAATATTATCATAAATATTTTGATGATTTAAAATCAAAAATAAAAAAATGTATAATTATTATTTAAAATAATTAATGTTTGTTAATCTGCCATACAATTCCAATATTTGTTCATTAGTTATTATATCAACAATTTTATCATTATTGTTACATATATCTTTGAATTTCATTAATACATCCAATAAATCATAAGAATTTTTGGTGTAATTGCATGTTTTGCAACAAGCTCTAGAATTTTCCACTGTATATCCAATACTATTATTTATTCTATCTATTCCATTCGTATGAGTGGATGTATTTATTTTACCACACAAATAACAATTATTAAGTTTTATTTTTTTGAATTCATCTTTTGTTAATTCAAATTCTTTTTTAATTTCATTTTTAGCTCTATATTCACATTTTGAAAAGCTCACACTTTTACAATCCGTTATATATTTATATTTAATTTCAATTTTTATGAAATTTTATTAAATAATAAAAAAATTTAGTATGGAATTAATTATTTGATAATCTAACGATGAGAGCATCAACATCTTCTTTTTGAATTTTTATATCACAAAAATTATTGTAAATACACATCATTTGATGTAATATTAAATTTAATGAATTGCACCATAATGAGAAACAAATGAAACAAACAGATTTACAATTTTTATGATTCCAATTATGGTTACTAAAATCAATTGGCATGATATTATGTTTATATTTATTTGTTGAATTTTTTCCACACAAAGTGCATGGTTTACTTATAATATTTCGTAATGTTTGCATACATTTAGAAATATTCTTATTACATTTTGTACATTAAGTGGTAATATCGTAAATAATTGATATTTCGATTTTATATTTCCAAATATATAAAATTATGTCTATTCATTCGTATATTTCCATTTATATTATCATTTTACTATATTCACATTTAAATTCAATTTTTCCAATAAAAAAATCACAATCTCCAATTCATCTTCATCTTGCATATCTGTTTATACATCCTATTAACTTGCTTCCTATCAATCACTACATCATTGTGATTATTATAAATATCCATCATTTTCAACAACACAACCTTAAAATCATACTCCTTAAAATAATAACATGTAATGCAAAATGCCTTACAATTCAAACTTGTATATTCCTTATCATCAATTGTATCAACATTATTCCTATTAGTACTAGAAGCTTTCTTTCCACACAAACAACATGGATTTTTCGTCACCGCAACAAAATGATCAAATGATAACCCAAACTTCACATCAGACTCTCCCGCAAATTCCATCAACCTATTAAATTCCTGTTCCACACTCGTCCTATTAATAAAATCCATAAATAATGTCGAATTCAATACGCCATTAACAATCTTGTTATACGTAAATATATGTTCAATTGCACAAACAAACATCACATCATCACGAGCATCTTTTATGTCCCTACACAAAATACAACACGAATACGCATCATCCAATTTCCTATTATTCTGATTATAACCACTCGTATTGACATCAAAAAATATAACATTCGGTTCCACATAATCTCCAACATGTCCACAAAAAAAGCACTTACCAAATACAATTTCCATTGATCTTTCTCTAACTCTTTCTCTGTCAATATCTTTATTGCACCAACCATTATCCACTGTAATATGCCTCAAATCATTCTTATATTTTCTCAACATATATTTCGCTGAAATCACATAATAATTTTCACCAATCGTATTTTCATATTCCCCAGTTCTCTCACTCACATTCCTAAAATATCTATTACAACAAAAACATATATTATCAGTTTCTTTGGCAACATATGTTAATTCTTTATTTTCTTCACAAATTATACATGGAAGTTTTTCTAAATTCCATTTATTATTTCTTTCCACATCACGAATACAACGTACACATGAATTATCTTCAGATACAATTTGTGTTACTATTAATCCACACTCACCAGCACACGATATTGGTTTTAATTTCATTTCATCTGTATAATTATTCACATAATTATGTTTATAACAATAATTAGATCCCTTATCACATTTCCATCTACAATTATCCAAATTTTGTTCAAACCAAACACATTTCTTTCTATTCATATTTGCAATGATTAATATATAATATTATTCATTTATCATTCACACCAAAATTCAATTTT
>Ga0302280_1000212_pt1 | contig 51067 bp, 38 predicted proteins | sample III_Fen_E1_1_FD_198771 | JGI IMG/M metagenome (GOLD analysis project Ga0302280, IMG submission 198771) | Peat permafrost microbial communities from Stordalen Mire near Abisko, Sweden - III_Fen_E1_1 | ecosystem: Environmental > Terrestrial > Soil > Wetlands > Permafrost | place: Sweden: Abisko... | reverse complement strand
CCAATTCCGCCGTCTGGGACGGTCTGGATGACTCGGGCAACCCAGTGACCCCAGGCACTTACCAGATCAAGCTGCTTCAGCATAACACCGAATATGTCTGGGATGGCGCAATGGGGAACACTTCTGCCGAACTGTCCGGCCCCACGGTTCACACCGGATTTCTACCCATGCGGGACATGGCCATAGCCGGGACAAATGCCTTTTATTGCTCGGGCTATAATGAGGGAAAGTATGATTTCTGCAACTTTTACACCACCGACCCGCAACACGTCATCATGAAATGGGGTGCGGATGGGAAGCCGTCAAACATTTACGACCGAAACTGGGGCTGGACGGCGACGGATGGCAAGCGGGTTTATTTCGCCTGCAGTGCCGCCACCAATCCCAATAATACGACCAATAATAATTATCCCGGTTTTGTCGTGGCCAGTAATGTGGGCAATAACAGTCCAGCAACTTTTACCCAAGGAGTACCCATTGTCAATGGCGCGAATGTCAATACTACCTACCCCAACGGGGTGTATGTGGGTACCCAGCCCGGATTAAGCGGTCTGACAGTACAGCAAAGTGGAGATTTAATCGCCGCTTCGGTGAGTACGGATAACCGGGTTTATCTTTTGGACAAGTTGTCGGGGGCGCCGGTGGGTAACTTTAGCGTCAATTCGCCCGGCCGGCTGAGCTTTTCCCCCGATGGCAGTCTCTGGGTGATTTCGGCCAACAGCGTACTTTGTTTCACCAACCTCATTTCCACCCCAGCCCTGGCCCAAATTATTCCAAATTTCAGCGAACCGCTGGCCGTGGCCGTAAATCCAAACAATCCCAATCTCATCCTCGTTGCCGATGGCGGTGCCAGCCAGCAAATCAAGGCCTATAATGGCGCGGGCGCATCGCTTTGGACTTACGGGCTGGCCGGCGGCTACCAAGCAAACGGCCCGACAGTGACGACCAACAAGTTCTGGTTTTATGCCGGTGAGGAAGACGGAACTTTCTTAACTTTCGGGCCCGATGGATCGTTTTGGGTCGGGGATGGCGGGAACCACCGTTCACTGCATTTTTCCGGCACTCTCAATTATCTCGAGCAGATTATGAATCAACCCCATTCCTACATGACTTGCGTGGATCAGAATAATCCTTCGCGCGTCTTCAACCAATTCATGGAATTTAATGTGGATTATACCAAGCCGTTGTCACAGGCCTGGACACTGGTCAACAATTGGAAGGCGAACGTCGACGCCTGCCACATTTCTTGGAATGAAGGCCTGCGCGAAGTCACCACCTTCACCAATGGCCGGACTTACGCCTTGATCGACAATAATTGCCAGGGCGGAACCGTGCAGGAACTTTGTGAACTGAACACCAACGGCTTGCGTTTGGCCGGGATTTTCCCCTTTAAAAATGGCGGCTGGGTCTCGCTCGGGCCTGACGGCTCGGTTCGGGTGACCTCCATCGGTGTCGCCACATGGTATGAGATGACCTTGGCCGGTTTTGACGCTTTCAACAATCCCAGCTGGAACCCGCCAACGTTGCTCGCCTCGGCATCCAACGGCGGCACTGATCCGGTTCCGCGTTGCTGCAGTTTTGGCAATATTCGCGCCACCATCAGCACCAACAACATCCTGATCTCGTTCGATCAATCGCAGAATAACGGCTGGCATCTGGGCGGCGTCAGGGTGGGCGGTAGTTCCTGGCTATGGAAAGCCAGTCCGACAGTCACTTATTTGAATGGGCTGGGCAGCTATGAAATCGGGAACGGGATGCCATATGCCGGCAACACGATCCAGGCGGTGGGCCGGAACGTCGTGTTTGGTTTCCACGGTGAATTTTTCCGGGGCAACGGTGAGGCGGCGCAAAACATGCACTATTATGATGACGGCCTGTTTGTTGGCCAGTTCGGCGAAGCGCTCAACGGACATCAGATTTACGAGGTCTCATTGCCCGGCTTTGCCGGCAATGCGCATTGTCCCAACCTCGTTTTGACGACCAATGGCGACTACTATCTCTGGGTAAATGATGAAAGCGATCATGGGCCGCAACGCTGGCATTTTATCAACGCGCGCAACATCCGCGAACAGACCGGCACCGGCACCCTGGGTAGTACCATCACTCTGACCAGCCCGCCCGCTAGTTTTCCGTGTGCCGTCACGGGCCAAAGTGGGAATCAATCGGGACAACTATCCTGGCTGCCGGTGGCCGGGGCAACTTCCTACAACATCCGCTATTCACTCATCAACGGCGGACCTTATCTAACCCTTGCGGGCACCACGGCCGGCACCAATTATGTCGTGGGCGGGCTGACGAACGGGCTGCGCTATTATTTTGCCGTGACCGCCGTGGTCGCCGGCTCCGAGGGGATACCTTCCGAGCAGGTTAAGATATTCCCATTTGACACGAGCCAGTCGGTGGTGCTCGCCGGCTCGATGTCCGAAGGCGGACAATACACGCCGATCATCGATATCAGTTCCGCCGCGGCAATGACCGGACAAGCCAGCTACATCGGCGCGGAACATTTGACGGGCGTGCTGAGCTTGGCGGACCTGAACGATTACGGCTACGGTAACCTCCAATACACGACCGTTGGCACCAAGGGGTACGCCCTTTATGAGTATCAAGGGCCGGCCACCAGCCTCCTGAACATTCTCCCGCCCTTCACTTATACCTATGGCAGCGGCTGGACCGATCTCGCCTATTTGGGCCGGCAATATCGCGTGGATAACAACGCGCTCACCATGCCCAACGGCATGGTGGCAGGCTCGATCGGCACATTATTGTTTAGCACCGGTGACACGAATTATCATTGCCTCACCGTTGTCAGCCCGGCGCAGTTCAATAATCATCGTAATTTCATCATGAGCCTCGTTTCCACCAACGGGACATCTGTTCAATATGCCATCAACGAAGTCAACGGGCTCTCCCATGTCTTTCAATTCTTGTTCAAAGGCAATGTCACATTGCGTACGGATGCCACCGCCCCCGGCGGCTGTGGTGCGATCATCCAGGCGATCTTCTTTGATAATGTCCCAGTGACGTATGCCACCGCATCATCGCCATCCACCAACCCTGCCCCCATCGTCAGCGCCACGACGCTCGGATCTTCGTCAAACCCGACGCTCGCCAACAGCACCGTGACCTTTACCGCGATGGTGACCGCGAGTAATGGTCCCCTCACGGGAACAGTCACATTCTTTGATGGAAGCAATCTTCTGGGCACTGCAACCTTAAACAGTAAGAGCATGGCCTCCTGGAGCACTGTCACCCTTTCGTCTGCCGGTTCACCTCATTCCATTACAGCAGTTTACAGCGGGGATGGCACTTTTGGTGGCAGCACATCGGGTCCGCTCTTTCAGATCGTGACCAACTATTCGACACTGACCAGCTCAACCGCCAGTGACATCACCAACGGTTTGGTTATTTATTATCCATTAGCCGTCAATGGAAATGATTATTTGAATGGAAATAATTTGACGTTAGTCGGTTCTCCAGGATTTTATTCTGGAGCTATCAATTGGAACGGGGCGGTTCCTACCTTGGGCTATAGCGCACCCCAGCAATGGCCGCAGACTGGTTTGACAGTTTCGAGTTGGATCAGCATGACCAACCCAACAGCAGCTTCCACCGTGTCAGCCTGCTATGGAAATTACAGTAATACGGTGGGATCGGCATATATGCAATTCTACACCTGGGCCGGCACCCTAAATGCCAGAATCATTCAAGATCGGGACGTGAATTATATCGGACGCACCACTTCCGCGAATTTGACCACGGGGTGGCATTTTGTGGCGGCGACTTGGAACGGAGGAACAAACTCAAGCTCCGTCCAGATTTATCTGGACGGAATTCAAACGGACAACTCGAATAATCAGAACGGAACTTTTACGCAGGTGTATTCTGGTAGTAATGTTCCCTTGAGTGTTGGCGCACAAATGCGCGCTAATTGTCCCATTTCAGCGCAATTCTATGGCAGCCAAAGGGAGGTGCGTATGTATAATCGCGCTTTATCCGAAAGCGAAATCGGGCTGCTTTATACGAACGGACTTACGACGGCGTTCATCCCACCTCTGCCACCCAGCGGGTTCCATATCATCGGTCCGTAAAGGTCGGAGGTCTGGTCAGAAAAAATCTTCCGGTGCTTTTTTTGCCCAGTCTTTCAATGAAGCTGCGAAATCATAACGAAAAATAAACCCCGTTTTTAATAGTGTTCCCGGCATGACATGGGTAGATGATGCCGTTTTGCGCACCCGGACGGGATGGATTGGGCTGCGTCCCCTCGTAACCCATTGCACGAGCGCGGCGGCCGTTTCCAGCACTGGCAGCGGAGCGGTTAAAGTCCAGTTGCCTTTACCGAGCTGCGCCTGGACCAGCTTGATGAGCGTTCCCAAGGTTTCCGTTTCCCGTTCGACATAATTGTAGGTCAACTCAACCTCATCCCTAGCCATGATGAATTCAAAACTGTCCAACAAACCTTCAATGTAGCCATAGCTTTTACGCAAATGCCGACTGCCAGGGAAGATAAAGTAGCCTTTGCGCACTGCGCGGATCATCCGCAGAATATTGCCGGGATCGCCAGGTCCGTAAATGACCCCTGGGCGGCAGACATACAGCCGCCGGCCAACGCCGCTGCGCCGCCAACCCTTGTGAATCAATTCAGCACACAATTTGCTGCATCCATAAGGGCTGTCAGGATAAGGCAGGGAGGTTTCAGAAGTCGGCTGCTTGAGCGGACCGTAGACGGCGATGCTGCTTGTGAAAAGGATATTGTTGCAACCTGACCGGCTGGCAAAGTCACAGGCATTTTTCGCCCCCGCTAGGTTGGTATCGAAATATTCTTCCCGATTATGCCCCGGCTCGCGATGCACGGCGGCAAAATTAACAAGCCATTCCGGTTTTAAATCTTTGAATGGCAGCGGCTTCCGAACATCGCATTTCACAAATTCACACCCGGTGGCCAGCGGTTGGGACGGCGGGCGGATATCGGCCAGAACGATCCGGTCAAAGTGTTTACGGTCGGCCAGACGCTTTGCCCATTTGGAGCCGATATAGCCGCTGCCACCCAAAATCAAACATACTCTCATTTGAGCAAACGCCTCGCTTTCTCTTCCCGCATTTTGATGCGAATCAAAAACTCATAGTAGGCCAGGTTAACACAATAAATAAACCCTGGGCGGCCCTCCAAAAACCCAAGCGCAAGGAAATAAGTCATGCAAAAACGGATCAACGGCCAGCCCGGCACGCGGCTGACAATTGGCTTCAAGGCCTGGTTGCGGATGGAACCGTGGGCCGAAAAGGCATTGCGCCATACGATCGGTGCGTCCAGCCGCATGGCTGCTTCCTGTGTGGCGTAGCGGTTATGCCGGTCCAGCCACGGTCCGAATCCTTTGCTCAAGGCATGGTGGTCATAAGGGATGGGGAGATATTGAAGGTTGCCCTTTACCTCCGCCTCCTTTTGGCCGTGGCCAAAATCGGTGAACCGGGCGCGGCCTTTGCGCATAAGGCGGAACTGCCATTTCGGAAATGAATCACAACGCTTTAGCCAGCGACCCTCAAAAATAAATTTCCAGCAGCAATAAAATCCTGCCGTTGAATCGGGCGCCTCCCCGGCGGCCCTGGTCATGGCCTTGACAAATTCCTCGTTGGCCACTTCATCGGCATCGAGAAAAAGTATCCAGGCATGCTTGGGGTCGCAATGATCCAAAGTCCAGTTACGCTGGACACCAAATGAGGAAAATGGATTTTCCTGGATACGGGCTCCATACTTTCGGGCTATGTTCACGGTTCCGTCCGAACTGCCGGAATCAACCACGTGCACGTCATTACACCAGCGAAGCGAATCTAGACACCGAGGCAGGTCGTTTTCTTCGTTTCGCGTTAGAATTATGACTGAAATCACTTTAAAAAAGGTCTGATTTAATTGGTTGTTCCGGCTGAAAGATGATGGGCCAGGCGCACCGCAAATATGCCTAAAAGAAAAGTCGGATTGGCCTGCCCGGAGGTGGGAAAAACCGAGCTGCTGCAGACATAAAGGTTGGGGGTTCCCCAGACTTTGAGATGTTCGTCAACCACACCCGCGTCAGCGCGGTTGGCGATCCGGGTGGTGCCGACTTGGTGCAGGCCATCCATGGACATGGCACGGATTGCCTCGGGCAGTTCCGCTTTTGAGAACCAGTATTCCAGTTCACCGCATTGGCATTTTCGCAGCCAGTTATCCACAAATTCATGCGTACGGATGACGGAATCAACATCCCGGTCGGTGTATTTATAATGTATGTTTAATGTTTCTCCGTCTTGGGCCAATTCCATACGGTTCTCCAAGACGGGGACCTGCTCGGCATGGAAGTGTAAGGCATAAATATTTCGCGGGTTGTAAAGAAAAACCCCGGGAAGCTTTCGCTTTACACAGTACCGGGAATAGAAGATCGCCGCGGGTAGGGTAAGTGATCGGGGAAGGTCTTTGAGTACGTTCTTTAGATGGGGATACACCCCCGATTTTTTGCCCTTGATGAAGGCTTGGGCAATTGCTGGCGGCGCCAGTTTTTTCCCTAGCCCAGGCGTGATCATCGCAAGATACATGAACGACATTGCCCCATTGCGGTGTACCGGGTCCGAGTAGAGCTGGTTGTCCAGCCAAAGCGCGGTGTTTAACAGATTGTTACCCAGCAACGCCGGAGTCGTTAACTGAAGTCTTCGGCGCAGATAAACGCCGTTAGCTGCGCGCAAAAAACCATGGTTGGTTTTTTGGGGATCGCCGTGGAAACGCACGCTCGCAATTTTGCCCGAGATGTGCCCCTGATAATATTTACCCAATGCGGACGGCAGACCATTGCGCTTTTGAAATACCTGCCGGTTCTTTAGCAGCAGCCGCGTGGTTTCCTGGGTTCCCGCGGCGAGGACAACTTTTCGCGCGGTAATTTTTGCCTGTCGCTTCCGGGAGAAGTCCCTGATGCCAACTTCGGAAACCGTTCCGTCTTCCAAAGGTACGCCCAGGGAAAACGTTTCCCAACCTGTTAGCAGGTGGATGGCTGGCGAGGCTTCGATTTGTTGGCGATAGCTTTTACCAAAACGCGTGGGCAGGCTCCAACGTTCGATGACAGAATCCGTCACGTCTCCATTCTGAAACCCTTCGGCAATGCGGGAGCTGGCCAGTCCGGGGATTTCCGCCAGATTAAATGTGCCATCACCGCAATTAAAATATTCCGCTGCCCGGCAGGCATACCTGCGGGCTTCGTGAAACAGGTCAAGCCCCCAGGTACATTGTCCGTCCAAAATAGCTCGTGGCATGAAATCAATTTCATCATACATCACGCAACGCCCCCCCCAACTGGCAGTGCTTCCGCCCAACCCTTTGTTGGTGCATTCATAGGGGAGATGGTGGTTCCGGGTCGCTACAATTTTTATGGAATCATCCAACTGGTTGCGTGACGCAGTTCCATCCCTGCCGTATTCAATTAGCAAAACCCGATGCCGAGGCTGGAGCCTTTGATATTCCAGGGCGAGAATAATTCCCGCCGGACCGCCACCCACGATGCAAAGGTCGTAAGTCTCTCGTTCGGCATTTTCCACGAAAATCCTCATGTATTCATTAATGGTGATCTCCGGGTCAGGGAGCTTTTAACGGAGCGATTGATCGAGCGATCACTTCCGGATTATGACCAAAAATTGAGGAATTGTCCAATGATAGGGCATCATGTTTCCGTGCATCTAAAAATTGTGGATTTCCAGCCTGCTTTGCGTGAAAATAACTCATGGCGTGTTTCCTGCTTAAATGGCTGTAATGTATCTGGCTTGGAAAGCATTCATGACCAAAAAATCGAAAGCAAAATCTGGCTCGTTGTCGCGAAGCCAACTTGGTCGCTTCGATGGCCAAAAAAAGCGGAGTATAGAGTCACCCCGTCCCGGCGCCACAGACATGCCAGGCTTGATGCATTTTCCAAGTTCACTACAGTTTGGTTCCGTAACGACGGTACAGGCGTCTTCGTTGCTCTCCATCGTCACTCCAATTCCAGCTCGCGCCGGCCACCCTTACGTGTCGCTTCCGGATGAATTCGCTTTTTCACCACAAGTCATTTCAAACGCGGGCGCGCCCCCAGTTAAAACTGTCACCCTGCTTCCAGGCCTTGAACTGATCCGTGGTCTTGCCTGCCTCCAGGTCTTTTTTTCCCATATTTTTGTGGTCATGATGTTGCATAGCCGGGTGAAAACCAACCCCGCTTTTTGGAAACTCGCGGTGCTTGACTGGAGCTACCAATCAGTCATGGTCTTCTTTGTTCTTTCTGGCTATGTGATAGCCCTCTCCCAGCAACGCAAAGAACAAGGATTTATCTCGTTCATGCGTTCCCGGTTCCGTCGTCTGGAACCCCTTTACCTCGTCGCCATCGCCCTGTCTTTTGGGCTGGAATCCTTTTTTTATCCGCCACCGGCTTATCACACGCTAGCTGGGCACCTAGTTTATATTCAGGGATCAGCCATTGCGCCCGTCTTCAGTACCAACACTCCCCTGTGGTCGCTGGGCTACGAATTTTTCTTTTACCTGATCTTTGCCTGCACGATTGGGCGCGGCCAGAAATATTTTCTACCCGGCTGGTTTTTTCTCGGTCTCGGAACCATGGCTTTCAATCTCGCCGGATGTAATGCCCCCGGATGGCTCAGTTATTTTCAAAATATCCTTGCGTTAAGTCCGATCTGGCTTCTGGGCGTTTTCTTGGTACAACGACCCTTTGACGCCGGTACCAATTTGATCCAGAAGCTCATGCTCTTTGGCATGCTTCCGCTGGCCACACATGCCTTTACTTGTCTAGGGTCAGCCAACAATCCCGCGCATAGTTTAGTCATGGGACTGCTCGTTGCCCCGCTGCTCTATACAGCCGGCCAAAGCAAATCGGTTCAATCGCGTTCCTGTCCGCTCATTTGGGGATTGCTCTTCGGGCTCTACTTCGTCTTTGCCGGATCATTTCTGGCAAATGCGCAGGTTGCGCACCATCACACCGAAATCGTTTTTTCGCTCAGCTCGCCCTTCCTCTTCATTTTCATTGTTCCCCTGTACCGCACTATCTTTCCTGGCTCCCAGTATTTTACCTCCGGCGTCAAAGAAATATCACTATGCCTGGGGAAATTATCTTACGCTGTTTACATTATACACTTTCCCCTGCTCATCGCTCTTGGTGCCCTGATAACTAATCCTTTTTTTCTTATTTTCGCCGACGTTCTCGTAGTAATTCTGATAGCGTGGTTGCTGACTTATCATTTCGAGCCGGTCTTGGCCACCATTTTTGATCGCCTGTGGCCGGCCGAAATCAATCAACGTAAATCTGAAGCGCCAGTGGCCAATGGATCCGTGGCGCATTAGTAATTATGCGGGTTAAGTCGTCGTCAACTTGGGCGCATTTTCCCGATAACGGATCATCATGGGCACCAGTTTACAGGCTTTCCAGTAACGCGGCACGAACTTTCCGGGTTCCGACCAACAGCGAAAAAACCAGCCTAGGAAAAATGTGTCAGCCCACGCCGGGATACTGACCTGATTACCCGTCAGAAAACCAATGGCGGCACCGATACAATGTATGCTTGGGCCAAAGTCGCATTCGCGCTTCAGCATCAAGCCGAGCCGTTCCTGGGTGCCGCCTCCAAGGCAGACAACAATGTGCTTTGGCTTGCGTTTGGCTACCAGGGCGACCAGAGAATCATCTACAATTTGGCCATGGGAATAATTCGGGGCAACGTAACAATCGCTTTCGTTGAAATCGAGGTTCCGGGACCGCAGCCAAGCCAAATTCTGATCCCGCGCCGCCGAATTAGGCATGACCCATAAGACCGATTCGCGGGGCTGCAAGGCATTTACTTCAAGCAAAAGTTTCAAGTATTTTAACCCGGAGACCCGTGGCAGTTTTTTTCCGCTCAACATCTGCCAAACCAAAACCATCAGTCCGCTGTCAGTGATGGCGAGATCCGCATTGAAAACCGCCTCACGGTAAGGTTCGTTGGTTTCCAGTTCAACGAGCGCTGGAGCCGCCGGCACCACCACCAAGCCACCGCGCATGCCGATCTGCACCGCTTGTTCGGCGCTGCCCGTGAAAAACCGGATGCCCAGAATGTGCTGATAAGGTAATGGATTGGTGATCGATTCTATCATGCGAACGCCTTTCAAGCTTGGTTCAAAACCCGTTTCTTGATCAGTTTTGCCGGATTGCCAGCCATGATGGCCCAGGGGTCGACATTTTTTGTCGCCACACAACGGGCGCCGATAATGGCGCCTTCGCCAACTGTGACTCCTGGTCCGATAAAGGCATCGGCGCAAATCCAAGCTTGATCATGAACAACAATCGGCGACTTGATCAAAGGCATGTCTGGTTGCTGATAGTCGTGGGTGCCAGCACAAAGTTGGGCCCGGTGCGAAATGGTTACTTTTTGCCCAAGCTTGACGGGTCCGAGATTGTAGATGAACGTGTCTTCGCCCAGGGCGCTCCAGTCACCAACCGTCAGGTTCCAAGGAAAATAAATCCACGTCGATGGGTAGGTGTTTACGTTGGCACCGATCTTGGCGCCGAAACAGCGCAATACAAAACGCCGCCAACCAAAACACGCTCTCGGGCTGAACCGGAATAACGGACGACCTACGCCCCATAAAATGCGGCGAAACATTTCACGCCGGGTATAGTTCCGAGTCCGGCGGTTGGCGGCGATGTCCAAAGAGGGTAGATTCATTGGAAGATTAGAGGATTGTGGTTGGCACCGGAATTTTAGTTTCGCTGGCGAGGAACGGTTCCCGTCCGCGTATCGCTGACGGGTTCCTCGATGGCGGCTAACAGACGCCGGGTCGCGAGAGTGACACCAAAGCGGTTTTCATAACATGATTTTGCCGCTGCTTGAATGGTGTTTTTCTCATCCGATGAAAAGCCTTGCCATTGTCGAAAAAGTTCTTCGCATCCCCGAACGGTGTCATCGCGCACTAAGCCGGCCCGGTCAGCCTCGATTTCGCGCCAGATATTGACTTGATTTGAAATTAAAACGGGCTTTCCACACGCAAGCGCTTCCACCACGGCGATGCCAAAATTTTCTTGATGACTGGTCAATATAAACGCCTCGGCCCCATATAAAGCACCCCATTTGGCCTCGCCAGCCAACATTCCCGGCCAGAGGACGGCATTGGCCGGGCAAGTTTTTGATGCGAGCTTTTGCATTTCTTGTCCGTATGAACTTTCCCGATCAGGGCCGGCGATCACCAGTCGGGGAATGGGAGTGTGGCCGGCCATGTCAGTTGAACGGTGGAGCTTGGAAAAAGCCTTGATCAAAAGATCAACGCCCTTTTTGGGATGAATGCGGCCAAGAAACAAAAAATAATTACCCCCATTTAGGGCGGGGCATTGTTCGACCAAAGCTTCTGTCATAGAGAGCTGGAATGCCGGTGGTTGGGGAACCCCAAGTCCGACAACGGCTTCTTTTGCCGGTTGATAGGGATGAAATGGCAGTCGGGCCAGGCGTTGTTCTTCTTCACAAGTGAACAGCAGCCCGGCGGATTGACGAACGATGCGATGCTGAATCGTTTTCCAATAAATCCAGTTCCGCAAAGCTTTCAGGGGTCGGACGGATATTTTTTGGAACCAAGGGTCCAGCATCCCGTGAGGGAAAATGTAATAAGGCGGCGCCTCTAAATTCTTTGACGCCTGCCACAAGGCATAGCCCTGAAACTGCCACAGACCGTTCAAGATCACCACGTCGTATTTAGGCAGATGTTCGGTTAACCAGGGACCAAGTGCCGGGTGAAAATTCCACGAACCGCGTACTTTTCCCAAGGCGTGTATACGAAAGGAATCCCCGGATAGATAGGCGGAATCGGGATCATCCAGGCAAACCACTTCCAGCGTATTGCCTTGCGCGACAAACTCGGGCGCAGAATTGCGGATCATTTGACAGGGCCCGCCGGTCCGGGGATTCATGGTTCCGATGACATGAAGTAGTTTCATGGTTTGATGTTTTCGGCGGGAGCATGGTTGTAACCCGGGCCAGCCTCATTCAAACTCGCGTGCCACAATTCCATGGCAGACCTGAAAACTAAATCAGGGCTCAAAATCTGGATACCTCCGGTGCCGGGTTCTTCGAATTGAAGATTTGGATGCCAGACGCCACCCGGCAACGGTGGATAAAGTACTTTTGTGAATTTCCAGCTTCGATGGCCGGGAAACCATTGTCCAGGCGGATTTTGCCATGAGAAAAGCCCCAAGGTGGGCGCGCCGACAGCGCTGGCCAGATGCATGGGGCCGGAATCGTGCCCGATGAAAAGTCCGCAACGTTCCAAAATCGCCGCAGAGATACGTGGTGAGGTTTTTCCAGATAGATTGAGGCTCTGACCTGTCCAAGCGTTGCGTAACCGCTCGGATCGCTCCCATTCATCAGGCGCCCCCAGCAGGATCAGGGTGATTCCAGGTATTTTTTTTGATAGCAGAACGAGTAATTTTTCCCAATTTGCTTCCCCCCAATCTTTCACTGGAAGTTTGGTACCCACGCTCGCCACGATAAACCGTTTCAGCTTTGCGGGCAGCAAATCCAAGGCTTGGTTTCGCTCCATTTGAGTCAGTCGTAAGTCCCAAAATCGCCGGTCCGCCAGATCCATGGCTCCTAGCGAAGCCAGTCGCGAAGCCAGCCTTTGTGATTCTGGTTCCATCTCCCCGTCATTGACAGGTTGACACAGGAAATCCCGGCGGTGCCAAGGAGTGCCGACGATGTTTTGGATTCCGCAGGCGCGAAAAAAAAGTTGGTCCCGGACACTTTTGAGAAAGCCTCTGCCCGCTGCCAGATTGAAGAGAATCCGCGGACGCTTTTCCCGAATCATTTGCCATACCGTTAACAGATCATATGGATTGCGCGTTTCGACGGGATAACTTATGGCTTCGTCACACAGCCCGCTATTTTCCAAAATGGCCATCGCGGGCGCAGCTTTGCCGGAAACCGGCTGGTTGGTCAAAATGATGATTTTACTGCCCGGGTAAAATTGCCGGATCAGGTGGAAGCACGGCAATGCTATCACGGTGTCACCCAGGCTTCCCAACCGATAAATTAAAATGTTATTTGACGGGGACATTTACCGGATCGCTTCGTCGTCTGGCGCCAATCTTTCGCGCGGACTTGGAACGGCCATGCCCCATGTGAGATGCCGCGGCCAATGCCAGGCCCCCGGCGATGACAGACGAACCCAAGGTCGTAGCTTGGCCCCATTGACCGTTCAGCAGGAGCAAAAAAGCGGACGAGGCAAAAACCATTGCTTCGGGGGAACGTCGCCGCCAGGCCCGCAGACAGGCAAAAACAATTGAACCCGCTAGGGCTACCCGGTAAGCCACCAACAAGCTTCCCAAAACAAACCCGTCGTCATACATCAGTCTTCCCCATTCACCTTCGGAAGCTCCGAACCCCACCTCTTCGGTCAATAATTTTTGTCCGACATTGGTCGAGAAACCAGTCCCCAGGCCGGAATAACTAACTCCGTCAAAGGATCCAAACAAGTCATCTAGCACCCGATCCACAATGGCTTCGTGAAATCCCCCTTCTTCGGTCGTGGATACTTCCCAGCGCGCGCTAAAGGCTTCCATCCCATCTTTAAATGCCGGCAACCGCGCTGCCGCCAGCGGGAGAATCAGGGCAATCAAACCAACTTTGATGAACAGGCCCATGGAAAGCCGACCACCGACGACCATCGCCCCAACGCCCGTGATCGCCACCACGGCCACGCTTAAAAAGAAGGACCGGCTGATGGACATCGGAATGGCAACTAAAATGGCAACGCCGGATCCCAATATCAGCCACAATGGCAACCTTCCGCTCAAAAGGCCGGCGAACCAGCAGGCCGCAAGTATTGGATAAAGTTGCGAAGGCCCGCTGATAAAACTAAATGTACCCGGCGGCCGAAATCGATCCATGGCACCATAAAATCCCGCCCCTTCCAGATTTCCCCCGACCCCCCGATTGACCCAAGCGTCTTGTGGTGCATAAAACTGGGCGATTAGTAAGGCGGTGTAGGGTATGGCCACCCAAGCCGCCACCTTGGCGAGGATGATGAGATCTTTTCGCCGCAATACTTTGCCCATGATGAAGATGAGCGGAACGTGAAGAAAATCGCAACGCACGCCATATAAAGCGACCAGGGCATTTCCGTGTCCCAGCACCAGAGCATTGAAAAATGTGAGAAATGCTAGTAGTATTCCGATGGTTATGAAACCATTGGCGGGAAACAGGTTTCTGGAAATGGCGACGGCATAAATGGCAATGACGACCGGGTCACGAACCAGTAGTAATGGAGTGGTCAAACCGGGGAGAAACCACCTTCGTAATCCGCCTTCGACGAGCCAGAGAATCAGATAAAGCCAGATCAGCTGACGTAGCGTGTTGGTTTGATCAAATGACCGGGCCTTCGATTTAATTTTCGAATGGGGCAGGGCTGTGGAAATCAACGGCGACGCGTTCATGCCGGGTTCTTTATTGCTTGGGCCAATTCATGACCATATACCGACCAAGGTCTGGCAGCTGCAGTTCTCCGCGCCAAAATGCCTGCCGCCCGCACCGCTGCAGGATGCTCGATCAGTTTTTCCAGTTGTTGCACGAGTTCTTCGGCTGAACCGGCTTTGATCAACCAACCATTCTCTCCATGGTTGATCAAGTCTGGGCCAGCCGTCCGTTCGGTTGTAATGACCGGGAGACCTTGGGACATGGCCTCGGTGATTACCAAACCAAACCCCTCGAATAACGAGGGAAAAACCAAGACATCATGCACCCGCATTTCCGCCAGAATGCGATCATGTGGCAAACTGGGAATCCAACGATATTTGGCCAGTTCCCGGTCCAAGGCCGGGCAGTCAGCTGTAACTTTATTGCCAATGACAGTAAGAGAAACGGCGTTTTTTAAAATATTTACAGCATTAAAGAGATCGGCTATCCCCTTCCGCTGGGACAAGCCACCGACAAATAGTAGCCGGAGCGGATTCACGCCCGTGACCGGCCCGCGCGCGGAATCGTTTGATACCTCGGAAATGTCTGGAAATCCGTACGGCAAGACAATGTGCGGTGCAAGATTTCCAGAATATTCTTTCAACGTGCAAGCCGTAAAGGTACTGGCGACCACAATTTTTGTGGCCTTGGCCAGCTCGGCATCTTTACGGTCCAATTTTTCCGCAGAATCCTTGAACCCGGTCAGCGTGTTCGCCCATTCCGGCATCCTGTCAAATTCACCTCCCAAGAGGTTGCGGGCGGCCCGCCAATATCCAATGGGAAGGTCATAGATGGCTGACAAACCCCGCTCGTTAGCGGCCGTCAAAGTTTCCAGCGCCCCATCTTCATATGCATAAACACCAGTGAAGGCTTGCGGAGTTTTCCGCAGACACCTTGCCGTCGAACGGTCCAGTGCCTGATACACGGCATCAATGCAGAGAGGCCCTGTTCCATGACGGACCAGCCCTTGAATCTTGAGACGGGTCGCCATCATGCGGCCCAGTTCCCGCAATGGATGTTGCACCGTCAGGGATTTCAAACGACCATCAAATTTTCGACGTCGAAACTCCCGTCCCCATTGGCTCGCACCCATCAAACCCCACAAATTGCCTGGATACGAGGCGACGGTCGTATGAAATTGTCCCAGCATTTCAGATTCCAACAACCCGACCAAAGCGGCTCTGACATTGGCGTTGCCGGTAGGGTGGGAAAAAAGAATTCGGCTGGTCATTTTCGGTTGCTGTGGCCGGCGTCCAAATCACGAAGTCGGGCATCAATTCCCCAAATATCATTCATGGCTTACTTCAAGATAGGATTGGCGGTAAAATTCCATGGGGCGTAAATAGTTTTTTAAAGTCTGCCGACCATTTTCACCCCTTTCGCAATATTCTTCATCGCTCATGCTGGCGGCCCGCTTTAGGGCTTCAGTCAGTTCGTCTACTTGGCCAGGTTCAACCACCAAAGCGGATTCTCCACCGGCTTCCGGCAATCCGCCATCACGGGTCACGATAACCGGAATCCCAACACTGCGGGCTTCAATCGGAGTCAGCCCCAGATCTTCTCGTGTGCGCGCAGGTGCCACCAGCCAGCGGGCTGAGGCAAGCCGTTTTGCCTTGAGTTGGTCATCAATAAACCCAGGCATCTCAACTCCTTGGAGCTGCAAATCTTTTATCAGCCGTTCAACTTTCGGTCTCAAGGGGCCGTCACCAATCAAGATGAGCGGCCATTGCAGCGGATCCAGTTTTGCCCTGGAATAGGCAATAACCAAATCCTCAATCCCTTTGTTCTCAATCCATCTAGCCATAAAAAGAAAACCCCGACGCTCGGTGGGTGGACAATATTGGTCTGGCAGCCGGCTCACCGTCGGCACACAATCACTTCCCTTAATTTTTTTTCGGGGCTCCCATGTGTCCCAAACAAATCTGGAATTATACCACCGTCTTTGTGCCAGCCTCGCGCCGATTCCCCACAAAATTGAGCGAGGTTTTAGTTCGCGTCGCCGCCAGTTATGAATCGTCAGAACCAATTTTTTTCGCAACAGCCACGCCGGATATACGAAGTCAGGGGATGTATTTTGCCCATGCACAATATCCGCCCAGTTGATTAATTTGATCAATTTAAAATCGCCACTTTTTAAATAGTGAACCGGACAAGCGAGTGAGGCGCCGGCGGCCTTCAGATCATTTTTTAACTCCCGGCCGCCAACCAATTTGAAGCATATCTGCATCTTGAATTCCGGCCACGCCTCCACGCTGGACGCAAGCGCGATGACAAACGCCTCCATTCCGCCGTATTGGCCTTGGGTAGGACTGACAATGAGCAGTTTCAAAGGGAAAATCTGAGGCCACATGGTTCGTTGACGATAAGTTTGTGCATGGCCATTTAGGCCCCATTCAATGTAAAAGAACACCGCGGCAAAATTGCCCTGATCAAGCAGGACAAATATTGAATATCAAGAAAATGCTTCAATTAACTGGTCGGCAACCCTTTTGACGGCGCTATCACCTGGCGATTGTGGGTTTCGTGACGGCAAAGTCACCAGCCGGGAAAATTGTATTGGGGAAATCAGTTGGGAAGATTTTTCTACCGGCGGTGATTCCCACCCGCACAAACGCCAATCGTCCCGCGTAACCAATACCGGGAGTCCGTGCTCCAACATGGCGGCGACGGAACCGCTTTTTTGTATGATTTGGCGCGGCGACGTGGCCAAGCCCAAATCAAGGGTTTGTAGTATTTTTGTAATCTCAAGAGCGGTCCTCTCGCCGGCCATAACCACATCGGCACGACCTTTTAAGTTTAACCTCAGATGGTTGATGGCTTTCGGCTCCAAATTATTTTTTCCATGAAATACCAGCACCAACCGCTTTTGGAATCGATTCACCAGCGGTTGCAACGTGTTGACCGCATGCTCAACATTCCACTCGGGATGCACCATGCCCAGGATGCCTGCCAGATAAAGATCGGATCGTTCCTGAGGTTTTCCCGCAGCCTTGGTTACCAAGGGTTCCAGCAGTCCGTCCCAACCTTCGGCATCTACCCGAGGAATGTTCCCAAAAAGCGGTAAGATCGAAGCGATAATATTTGTTCGCATTAATGCCATTCGATAGGGTTCTGCTTGAGTATGCACTTTTCGCGGGCACAGACACCGCATCAAATCGAGGATAATGTATCTTTGCAGCCGGCCTAGAATCCGGTGTTTGACCGTGGAATTATCGCCCAACCCCAGCCAAAGCTCATGGAACATAACGTGCCACGAAGCCTTGGAATTGATGCTAGCAAGGAACTTTCCCAATCCAAAGTGAAGTCCTTTGGGATGAAATCCGAACGGTACAAACTGTAAGCTTAACCAATCGGGATTGAACCCATTCAGCCATTGTCGAGTTTTGATGGCACGCTCTTTCCAAGACAGAACATTTGGCAGGCGCAGGACGGACACGGTTGTGCCTTCGATTTCCTGCTGTTCTAAAACTATTTCGGAAACATACCCGTCGTTCACCCCGGCCATCACAACCAAATGACCCAGTCGAATCAATTCGCCAGACAAACGACGGGTGTAATCTCCAACCCCATCCCGTCCGGGCTCGAGTGACCCACATATAAAAGCTATTTTAATTGGAACTTTATGATGCATTTCTATCCATCGCTTATCCATTACTCATAATAAGCGCCAAAGTGGGCTGGAGTGTTATCAAGGCCACGGAATACCCAATCTTTGGTTTAGGTAGAGATTGACGACATCGCTGTGGGTCAGGGCTGTATTCCACATTTGAAGCAGCCCAATATCGCCATCAAGATAATTCGAGGAGATCTTGCTAACACCGACGACCAATGAATCCCCGCTGGAAGCCGGGTTGACAAAACTTCCGCTGGTCGCCACCTGGGCACCATCAATGTAAATCAAGGGGGGTTGGGTTCCATTCCGGGTGACGGTAACCATGTTATATTCACTTGGCCAGCCGCTTACGGGGGAGACGGTCGTCAGAACGTTTTCCGCCCCAAATGTCTCCGCCCCAAAGTTGACCTGATAAGAATTGCCCACTGACATGAACCAGCCGTTGCCATGATAAAATCCGTTGGCCAGCACAAACCCATTTTCGGTTAAAGGCAGCAACCAGACATTTATGGTAAACGAATTGGTCGTGAAATCGAAAAGCCCCGAATTGCCCGTGTCAACGTAAGTCGAAACTCCATTGAAATGAAGTGCCGCTTCGGGTATGCCCCCCTGGTTTGCAACCCACTGCACCACGGTGGCGGTAGTGACCGTTCCCGTCGTGCCGCCGTGGGTTGAACTGTCCGCCAGATAGACCGGTGGATTGATCTGCGAGTGTTCGGTGAATTTATAATACAAGATGGAGGGGTAGGTCACATTCGTTGAAAACTCTGATGCCAAAAAGTTGGTCGCAATTTCCGCCGCTGACAACGCCCGGTTATAGATGCCGACTTGCCGGATGGAGCCGTCAAAAGTATAGGCGCCAGCCGATGAATTATTGCGCAAATTCCCCACTTGCAGATCTGCAATTCCGCTGGACAGCTCGGCCGCAGCACCATTGTTCACAATGGAATTAAGCAATCCATCAATATAAAACACCGCTTGTGAGCTGGAATAATGCCACACGACCGTCACAAACGTCCAAGTATTTGTCGCAATACTGACAAATCCGTTATCATAAAACTCCTCACCGTCCTGCACTGTCCACAAAAGCTTCCCATCATTTTGAATCCAAAACCCCCATCCGCCATAAGAATTGCCCGGTATATCAAAGCTTTTATCCACAATGCCCTTTTGGGAGTTGCCAGTCTTGTTGATCCAAACGCAGATGGTCAAGTCATGCTGATCCAGAGCTGAAAGGGCGTTACTTCCGCTATCGCCATACTGGGTAGATCCATTCAAAGTCAGAAAACTTGATCCCCAGGTTGGAGAGCCGATCAAAGGCAGATTGTTCCCGCCGCTGCTCGAATCTTGAGCGTTGGTTCCACTGCCATCGTTAAGTTTCCAATAGGCTGCCAAGCCGTTGGAAATATAGCCGCCCGTGCTAACGGGCGCGGGGACGCTCGCTAGACGAAAAAAAAGGCTCGTGTTGGTGACAGGTAGCGATATTGATAATACACCGTTATTTGAACCGATGGGCAGCGCGCTCGAGTGCCAACCCGACGAAACCCCGAGTGTGGAATTCTCCTGCAAGACGAAACTCACAGGCGGAACCGGCCAGCTTACGACAACGATCTGATTGCTAACGCTGCCAATGTTTAATTTCGGCAAAGTTTGGGCATGGATTGAAAGCGCCGCCCCCGAGACCAGATGACAGGCCACGATGATAAATCTGATTGCCGGCATAGGTTCCATGGCGATTTCATTTGTGATCAGCCTTCCCTTGCTTGATCTCGAGCCTGAGACTATCTTTCCGTCAATTCCTGACCGCCTGCAGCAAACCAAAGTCTTTGCCCGAAAGATTGCAATGGCAAATATTGAAGCCCAGTTGGACCATTCGTGTTTTAAGTTCTTCGAGTGTATAGCCTGCCCACAAATGAAATTCCATCGTCAGGTTATGAACATTTTTCCAGGTCGCGTCATCTTTTAGAATCTCCCATTCGGCACCCTCGCAATCGAGTTTGACCAAATCAACCGTCGTGCCCAGTCGCGCCACCGCGCTGGCAAAACTAACACAGGTTATTTCACCTTTTTCAGTCCGATGCGCCCGAGTTTGCACGGTATCTGCCCCGGCATCCAAGGACATCCGCCCCTCCTCCAGCCCCACGGCTTCGCCAAAAAATGAAAATCGGCCAACCGTGGCCTGCTGTGAAAGGAATGGCAGCATCTGCGGGTTAGGTTCGTAGGCGTGAATTTTTGCATCCGGAAAACGAATCCTCGCCGCGAGGCTGAATAATCCGGCATGAGCGCCAACATCCAAGACCGTGCTCATGTCTTTAGGAAGTCTTTGCAACTGATAACAATCATCCAAAAGTACATCCACAAATGCCGTGCGGGTTCCTTCATCTTGAGGCAAATTCAAACGTGACCTTGACGAACCTAGCTGGATTTCGGAAGGTAGCACAAACGCGGCAGCGCGGCGGAAGTTAAATCCCAGCCGTGTGGCGGCTTGTTTACGCCGGTTTAAGATTAGTAGTTTGTTAATGGCTTGTATCATGTTTAGGTTAGGTTAATTATCTGATATAACGTCCAATGGCCGAAGCCAGTAGTAGATCGATTTTTCTCAAAAAATGGGCGAGGGCCGAAAACACTTGAATCGGTTGCCGGGTATAAAAATAGAAATGTTTGTCTGTGCGTGAAGGGGGGCTGCCCTTTGCGATCATGTTTACCAGCATTCTTTTGCGCCAGGGTTTTGTTCCGCCAGCGGCGTGGGACATGACATAACCACCGCCGCCCGTCTGGAAATCCATGCCGTCTTGTCCCATCGGGCTGACTGGCCGGCTGGTTGCCATACAAGTAATGTTCAAAGCATCTTGGTCCCGGCAGGTAAAAGGGTAGGTCCGGTCGCCAAAGCCGATCACGCCAAAATCCACCCCACAGTTCTGCATGAAGGTTTGAACCCGTTGCCATTCGTCCAGAAAAGCGCGGTCTGCATACCGCAATCCGACGAATCCCCCGTTGAAATAAATGTCAAAGCGGGTGCGAAATTCCAAACCAGCCGGCTGGAGCAGCTTCCGCCACGCGTGACGGATCGGATGATTGTCCGGCATCGTGCCGTTGACATCCTGGCAAACTGCCACGCCAGCCTCGACCCATTCCTCAAAGAAAGTCCAGCGGCATAGCATCGTGATGTCCGGATCGAAATAGAACAGTGCCTCCGCCTGCGGACAATGTTTCTCCCAAACTTCTAGCATGAAATCTGGTTTGTAGTTGGTCAGATGCAACTTCGTCGCGAGCGGAATGAACCGCAGGATCAATCCCTCAGCGGGTGTGAATTCAGTGAAGGCACCGGATTCTCTTGAGCCGGTGAGCCACGGCGGCAGTTGCCCGCGATAACCCGCGTAGATCGTCCCGCGATAACCTTGTGCATACAGCGAATTCGCCCAAGCCCCTAGGCCGAGGTGATAGTCATTTTCAAATAATGTGCAGATGGCTGAAGTCATGCGATCAATTCCCCGTAAGTCTGGAGGTGTTTTTTGGCCATCAGCGGCCACGCCAGGAAATCTTCGGCAAATTGCCGGCATTTTCTGCTGACCTCATCGCGCTGGGCTGGTTTGGAAAGATACTGTTCCACGACATCGATCATGGCCGCATCATCGTCCGTTGAAATCGTTGGAAAAATCGCGCCACCCCCGTAGTCCCCAATGCCCCCGACCTCGGTAGTCACGATGGGTAGACCGCTGGCCAGCGCTTCGACGACGGCCGTATTCGCACCGCTGTCATTCATCGGTAAAAGCATCAGATACGAACGCTGATATAACGCACGTAATTCTTCGTCATTCAAACCAGCGTGCCACGTCACCGCCGAATGATCCAGCAATGGCGCGAGGTTTGGGCTTTTCCGGTGATGCTGGGGCACGAGCAGGTCAAAACGCAGCTCCGGATTTTTTTCCGCCAGCCGTTTCAACACGCGCACCAGCATCGGCTCGTTGCGCAGATAAACTCCGCTATATAGGATTCGCGGTGGGGTTTGCATTTTGACCGGATCCGGTTTGAAGAATTCCGTATCCGCCCCATGATGGATGAATTTAACGCGGCCTTTGCCAATATGCTTTTCAAAAAAAGGCAGCTCTTTTTGATAAAGCACCAACGCCGAGGACAACCGGCTGAGCAGGGGAAGCTGCTCCGGTTTCCATACGGACGCCGGCAGGTGGATGGTGCCAACCAGATCCTTCGGCGCTTTGGACCAGAATTTCAAAAGTTCAAGATGATGTTCCAGGTAAAGCACGTGGCTGATGTCAGGCCCTTGCAGGGCGCGCTTCAGTGAAAATTCCAATTCGCTCAGATCGGTCGCCCCTCGGCCCATCCGACCCCGCAATCGCGCCGAGGCGCTGCCAACGTACCGCGCCCAATTGCCCGGACGTGGCGTGACCACTGCGGTTGGCTGTCCGTTGGCCAGGTATCGGCTTAGCTGTTCATATCCGGTGTGCTGCCCAAACCAAGGGATGCCGTCGCGCAGAAGCAGGGGTTTCATGGCTTCACTTCGGCCCCGGGATTCAAGGCCGAAAGAATGACCTGCACGGTATTTTTCCAAGACCAGATGGCATCAATGCTTTTTTGCCAGTCTCGCGGCACCGTCAACGGTCCGGTTCCAATGGTTGCCAACTTTTCCGCTAGGGCGCGGCTCGATTCCGCCGGGAAAAGCGTTGCCAGCTGGTATTGCGGATACCGGTTCAGGATTTCACGGTGCGCCTTGATGTCCGATACGATGGCTGGGCGATGGTGATAAACTGCCTCGGCCAGTGGAAAACCATAACCCTCGTATTGCGCCGGCAAAACATAAGTCCGACAACCGGCCCGCAATGCCTGCATCTCAGGGTCCGGCAAACTGCTCAGCACGACCAGCTTCTTCTGTGCGATCAATTTTCCCCAGCGCGAAGCAAGGGATTTGCGGAGAGCCGCCACCGCTGGTGTGCTGCTCGTTACGCCGTTGAGCGGCAGGCCGCAAGTGACGACGACGGGATATGCACCTTGGGACAACTCGACGGCTTCGGTGAGCGTCTCATGTCCTTTGTGCAGACCCCAAACCCCCGGGAACAAATCAAACCGGCCCGCGGTCAAACCCAGTCCCGCAAAATATTTCGACGCATCAAAGTCCTGCGGAATAGGCTGTTGAAACGGTGCCAGCGGTGCCGCCAAAACTTTTTCGGGGGCGCAGCGATAACGATCAATGATCTCGTCCCGCGTGCATTCGGAATTCGCGATGACCTTTACCGCCCGCTCCACCCAACCGCGGCAGTTCCGATCTGTCAGTTCCGGGTCTTGAAAATTTCCCGGATACAACCGCCAGTTCAGGTCATGTATGAGAACACAAAATTCTGGGTACGTGGTTGGCGGTGCGACGATTTGCGGATAAATTACAAAGATCGGCCGTGATTGACTATTTTCATCAGCCTGGGCAAATCGGGCGGTTTCTTGCAGCAGCACATTGGCCAACCGGGAAGAGCGGTCAGCATACCGGCTGGCGAGTTTAATTTTAAACGACTTCACACTGAGCTTGGGGCGTTCCAGATTGATCAGGTGGAGATGAGTCATGGTCTGGAGGCATTCTTTTACTGAATCTACCACGTGCGACTGGCCGCACAGCAGGGTCGGCACGCCCTCCGCCTCCAGTTCCCGCAAAATCTCCCGGGTGGAGCGACCAACCCCGCCACTGCCGCCAAAAAAGTCTAAAATTATTGGCTTCAATCGCTTCCTCTCTCAAATCCTGCGCTCAATGCTTAAACGCTTCCATAATGGCCTCGGCTGTCCGGGCGATAGAAAAGTTTTTTTGCGCAAACTCATAGACGGCTGCGGAAGCAGCCTCCCACTCCTGCGGATTTCGCGTGAGGTTTTTTACGGCCCCAACCAGTTGAGAGGCATCCTGGGAAAACCACACCCCATTGCCCCGCAATGCGGCAACCATCTGGACCGTGGCCGAATCGTCGTACAACGGGCCAATGACCGGCAGGCCATGCCAGAAATAATCCGTGGTCCGGGAGGGAAATGAGAAACGAGCCAGATAATCTTCGGATGACTTGCCGTCTGGCCCCGGCAGATAGGCTAAGTGCATCGAGCCCAGCAGGGTGTCGCGTTCCGCCGCCAGCCGGACACCAAAATAATTGACCGGCAACTGGCTGCCTAGTCGGTCTCTCATTGACTGGGTACCGATATAGTTCAAGCGGTATTTTATGCCGGCACCATCCATGCCTTCGCAAAATTTTTTAAGTTCCTGCAATCCGCGTTGATAATCCACGCTCCCCATCATGACGATCTCCAGCGGTTTTGCGTCCGTGGCCAGCCTACGCGGCAATTTATTCACGGACTCGCGCGCTACCCCCAGGATTGAAATATCCGGCCGGCCGCTGATCTGGGCCAGCACATCTTGGATTGGCGGCGTCAGCGCAAAAATCTTTCTAGCCTCCTTCAGCAGCGTAGCAAATTCCGGAAACTCCAGTAAATCCGTTTCGCCCAAGTGAAGATAGTCCATCACGTTTACGACATATTCCGCGTCGATAATTTTGAGCACTTGCCGGCTGATCTTGGCCTCCTCCTCGGAAGCAACAATCACGTAAGCGCGGGTGTTTCTGCTTCCTGTCCGGGAGAATTCTTTTAACCGGTTGGCGATCCTTGACTGTTTGTGCCAGGTATGGCCAAGGATCATTTCCGCCTGGTTCACAATTCCGCGGCCCCGCTTAAACGGCCAAGTCCGCAGACGTGACGTGTTCAGATTGCATACCGGCTGATAAGTATCGCTGACGCTTTGCTCAACATCCCAGCATATATGCAAAGGCTGCTGGGCGATTTCCACGGCGAATAATTTGATCTGAACCCCGGTGCCGTGCCGGAAATCGGCATAGCGACGGTTAATCAAATAATCAATCTCTGGCTTCGGCTGGCTCATTTTTAGTTTTGCGTCCCGGACCGGTAAAACTTAATGCCTGGGAAATGGCATCCGTGACTTGTTCGACAGTGATGTTGGTGATGCAATGCGCCTCCGGTTCATTGCAACCATCGCGACATTTCAAGGCGTGTGTCCGGGGCTGCAATACACAGCTCCAAGCCGCCACCGGGCCAAAGCGGACGGGGGAGCATTCGTGGAGCGGACTTCCTCCCAGCGGATGTTTCGAGACCTCCACCACGGTGCAGCCGACGGCACCGGCCAAGTGAACGGGGCCAGAATCGTTCCCCACGTAAACCCGGCATTGTTTGAGCAGCGCGGCGTTTTCCAAGAGGGAAAGTTGCCCAGTGACGTCTACAATAGCCCGGCCGGAACCCGCACCGATGGCCCGAGCGATTTCCCGGTCGTCTGCCCCCCCGATCAAAAAGATGGTCATGTCTGACTGCTGGTGGCTCAAATTTTGCGCCAGACGCCGGAAATTTTCCATCGGCCAACGTTTTGAGCCATGACTCGCGCTGATTCCCAAAGCCATCCAGTTTGGGCGGCCTGGTCCTTTTGAAAAAAGCTGGTCTATCTTATTCACGGCCGGGGCGGAGATCTCCAGTTGCGGGCGGATCTCTGAATCCAATTTCAAAAACTGGAGCATGCGCCGGTGAAATTCAGTCTCATGCGTCATCTCCCGTGTCGGAATTAGACGATTCACAAATCCATGTCGATTCAGGCCGCGATCCTTGCAAAAAAATTCGTGGGCGCAGACGTTGGGTGTGTCGCTCCACCAAGCATACATGGCGGCATTGGCGTGATCCCAACCGCTGCGAGGGATCAAAACCCAGTCCAACGGCTTCGTCTTCCACTTTGTGCGGGCAGACTTGACCAAGTCCGCTGCCGCTTTTGGTTTTAGGGCTACGCCGCACCATGACTCCTTCCAAATCATGACTTCGTCACAGAAGCATCCATGTTCAATTAATTCGCGAGATGTCTCCCGCACCGCGATGGTGATATGAGCCTTTTGACATTGCCGTCGCAGGGAACGCAAAAAACCGGTTGAAAGTATGACGTCACCAATCCCATCGGGTTTTAAGACCAGGATTTGCTTGGCGTGGGTAATGTCCGCCGCTTCCTTATTTGGACGGCTGGAATGAAACCACCGGCCGGCGGCACGGTTCAATCCGGTGCTGGTCAGGCTGCAGCTGACCTTCTGTTTGATACGATTAAACATTTTTTACCGGGGGCCTTGGTTGGCCTGAACCGACGGCTTGAATGGCGCGGGAAAGCCCTCGCTGGCAAGCCAGGGTATGCTCGTAGCCAAAGCTCGGCTTGCGCGAATTGCTCAAGCGGTAAGCCAGGGATTTGTAAGCCCTAAATATTCTTTCTGACCGGGAATACTGGCCGTTATCCTGCCGGGGCAAGCGTCCATCCCAGATATAATGCAACATGGCGTCCGAAAATGCGGATTCTTCCGCGAGCCGCAGCAAATAGTCACGCTGGAGACGGCGGGCGGCGATCAAATGGGTGAGCCTTAGTTTCGGAAACCGACCGACCGCGAGACCCAGAACACAGGCGCAGAGCGCCATGTCGATATCTTCCGAGCCGGCGAGCGAAGAACCTTTCCGACCCAATCCACGCCGGAGGGGATCGCTGGTCGTGAGTCCGGCCCAATGGGCCGCCACGGCTTTGCGGATGACCATGCCCGAGCCACAGGGCGCCATCAGTTGGGCCGTCGTCCCGGGGCCGCAGGTCCACTGCTCGGCTTTCACATCCACTACGGCGAAAACCGAGAACATGATATTCACCCAACTTGGTGGCGCGGCTTCAAATTCACCAACGACATTTCCACCAAAAGCCCCCACACAGGTTTTGGACAAGCTTATCTCCAGAGCATTGCTAAGGTAATCTGGATTCAGGACGTTGTCGTCATCCACAAATACCAAAAGCTCGCCCGTGGAATCCTTGATGCCGCACAGGCGCGCCGCCGTAAGCCCCAATTGATCCTCGCGAACATGGCGCCCTCGTGGATGCCACGACAAATCCCAAGCCGAAGCCAGCGGCTCTTTAGAGGCATTATCGATGAGCAATAATTCCCACTCGGAGCGGGGCAATGTCTGGGCCTTGAGGGCTTCCAGAGCACGTTGCAAATAATCCGGCTTCGGATTATGCGCGCAAATGATGACGGAAACGGAAGGCATTAATTAGGTGCGGATTTTAATCGGTCAGCACCACTTCATCGACGACCAGTGGTTGCGCCGGTTTGGTGGTCATCTGTTCAACCGCCTCGATCACGTGTCCAGCGGTTATCTGATCCATGCACATCCGGTTGTGATCACATTTATTCCACAACCAGCAGGGGGCGCAGGGCACGGCGGAGTACAGATTCGTGTTGCAAGCATAGCCGGATTGCCAGGGAGCTTCCCGGCCGCCATAAACAATCACCGAAGGAAGCTCAACCGCCCGGGCCAGATGCATTAAGAAGCCGACATTGCCCAGATACAAACGACAGTTTTCAAGTACAGCGGCGGTTTCTCGTAAGCTGGTTTTTCCCCGGAGATCAACCACGTCATCAAGCGGCGGATCGCTGGCGGACCCGAGCTGGACAAATTTGAACCGGCTCTTGAGTTCCTTGACGACTTGCTGAAATCGATCCGGATACCATTGCTTGTTGCGCATTGGCCCGTGACCGACCAGACCACTGCTCTGAATCGCGATGAGCCCGCCGGCCCAAGCCGCTTTTTTTCTTTCCTCCGCCTGAACGAGGAAACGGGGATGCAACTTCACCGTCCCGCGCACGCCCGCCCGCCGGCAAAGTTCGGCAATGATATGCCGTTGGGGTGGTTCACTCTGGTCTTTTTCCCTGTCTACCCGGGCATATTCGAGCGGCTGCCATTTTATTCCATAAGCTTGGACATAGACCCGATAACGATCATCGATGGGCACAATCAAATCCACGTCATCATTATGTTCAAACAATTCGGGGTTTTTGGACATCATCCAGATTTTTTTTTGCCCCTGTTTTTTCAGTTCATGCAAAAGCACGGTGCACAACATGTCGTCGCCCGGAGCAAGTCCAAAGTAAATCAGCAAATCTGGCAATCCGTGTTTAAGTCTCGTTTTGAGATTCCAGAGCTGCTGTTCGCGAAACCCCCGCAACCTGCGCCAATGAATCGCTGCCCTTTCGTAGGCAGCCTCCGGAAACAGTTGTTTGGCGGCTTTCTTGTACATATGGCAGACACCGGCCCGGCTTGGAACGGAATCACTTTACCCGAGCGCAAATGGAAAAAATCATCATGGTATCGGGACCATCATCAAAATCAACGATCTCCAAACGCAGATCTTTCAGGGCCGCCTTGACCACCGCCGGTTCCGGAATCCATTCGGGATGTTAGGTCATTAACGGGTTGTCCATCCGCGAAAGACCGCATTCAGGGTGCGGGAGATAAATGAAAATGTATCGCCCGGCTTACTCTTAGCGGCAAATGCTGACAATGCCCCCTTCCATTCCTTGATATGCTCCAGCGTGTGCGAGGTGAAGACATAATCCTGGCTGCTTGGCGGAACGTCCTCCAATTTTAACCCTTTCGGCTACCATGAGGGGTCGATCGGCTTCGAACCCGGGAATGGCCAGCCGCCCGCGCCGATATCAATACCTTCGCCCTGACACCATTTTTTTTGGCCGGCCGGAAAGCAGCAAAACAGGCAACGCCCACGGTCAGGTGATCTGGGTAATATTTCTTCTGCCACTCCCAGCCACGGGGCTTGCGCTTATTGCCTGTGGCGACCATTTCGCGGACGTGATGAAACAGGTTGGGGCAATCCGAGTATTCCTCCAGCAGTATCGGCGGGTCGCCATTCCAACGCCGGATGAGGGCTTTATATCGTCGGGGAAAAATCTGAATGGCATATTGAAAACCCTTTGGCTTTGGCGGGTTCAGGTTGCGGGCGGATACACCTTTGGGAGCATAATCGTCAAACCACGGGACAGCGTGCTTTCACAAAAATTGCCGCCAAAATACTGGTCGGCAACTTTTTTAAGCGCCTTGCGGTATTCCGAGTGCATGGGTTCGCCTGGGTCTTTTTTCAACGTCTTGGTCCGGTACGGTGAAGTATCATGGAATACCGCCGGGCCGTGCAGGATGCCGCGTTCCATGCAGACCACGCATTCCTGGGCGCGGATCTCGCAGAGGCTGTCGAAAAATCCAAAGTCAAAATGCACTTTCGTATTGCCCAAAAATTGCTGGGAATCCTCGCAGTGGTATTCGACCCATTGATCGAGCTCAGCGCGTTTGAGCAGTTGCTGAGCCCGCGCACACACTTCCGTGTCGATCTCAATGGAATGAACGCGCCCAAAGCCGTTGGCTTTGCATGCGCTGGCCAGAGCGATGGTGCCCAATCCGTCTGCTGCACCGGTTTCCACGATATGTTTTGGTTTGAACAGCAGGATCGTGGAGTAGAGCCAGTTGAGGACTTCCATTTCCGTGGAGCCGGTGTTGTATCCCAGAAACAGCTCGGCGCGTTCGGCCGGATCATGTGGATGCGCATCTGCCTCGCATTTCAGGGCAAACCAGGACGGCAACCATTGCGGCCGCCAGGCCCGGCCCGCGACGACCGGCGGCGGGTTGAGTTCGGCCTTCACGTTTTTCTTTATGCTTTTTGCAATTTTAATTATAGACATAGTTTTCCTTTGTTTGTTTTTGAGACTGTTTCAACCAACCACCCGGGCCTCGGCGTTGAGCACAAAAGTCCCCAGCATGGTGTGGGCATTGGCCTGGGCCGATTCGTCACTGATTACCACTTCGAACCAAACTGCTTCCGCGATATAATCCTCAAAACCGCGCTCCGAACGCAGGCCAAGACCCAGATAATATCTTCCCGGCAGGAGCTTGAGGTTATTTAAATGTATCTGAACCGTGTTCAAGCCGGCTTTCAGGGTTAACAACGACCGGGCATAACTGCTCGACCATGAAGCCACTTCGAATCCGCGGGCGGAAAAAAGTCCGATGCCAAGTTCAACCTTGTCGATCGCTTGTTTGGCCTCGACCTGAAGTTTAAGCGCCTGCGGCTGGCCAAAGGGATACGACCAGATTTGTTGCTCGGTAACCGGCGAGGCGCTTACCAACTGCACCACCCCGTTACCCTGTAGTGGCCGGCCCTTGCTGCGCAAATCAACCTCGCCCGCCGAGGAAATTTGATCTTCGAAATAGATGGCTGTGACTTTGCCTGGTTCTCCCGTGGCAAACAAGCTTCCCTTGGCCAGCAGAATGCTCCGGGTGCATAGTTTAAGGACCGCCTCCATGTTATGACTCACAAACAACACCGTCCGGCCGCCTTTGCTCACCTCCTGCATTTTACCTAGGCACTTGCTTTGGAATTGCGCATCGCCGACGGCCAGCACCTCGTCCACAATTAATATTTCCGGTTCCAGGTGCGCCGCTACGGCAAAAGCCAGGCGCACGTACATGCCGCTGCTGTAGCGTTTCACCGGCGTATCCAAAAATTTCTCCACCTCAGCAAAGGCCACGATCTCATCGAATTTCTTTTTGATCTCCGCCCGGCCCATGCCCAGGATCGCGCCGTTGAGGAAGATGTTTTCACGTCCGCTCAACTCTGGATGAAAACCGGTGCCCACTTCCAACAGGCTCGCGACGCGGCCGGTGATTTCCACGCGGCCTTTCGTCTGCTCGGTGATCCGGCTCAAGATCTTCAATAGGGTACTTTTCCCAGCGCCGTTCCGTCCGATAATGCCGACCACTTCCCCCTGCTTGATGTCGAAAGACACGTCTTTCAACGCCCAAAAGCTTTCCGGCAGCTTGTGGCCGTTCATTTTAAGCTCCGGTCCGGAAGTCGGTTTTTTAAGCCAGCGAAGCGGCGCGGTCACGCAATCGTGAATCACATGCTTCAAGCCGTCGGAACTTCCGTTCTTCCCCAGCACATAATGCTTGGAAAGATGCTCAACGCGGATGACAGTGTCAGACATGGCTAGATTATATCTGCAAAGGCACGCTCGGTTTTTCGAAAGTAATAAATACCGGTGATTAATAACACCACCGACAGGCAAACAGACAAGGCAAAACCTGGCCAATAGAAAGTGGCGGATCCGCCAAGGATTGCCCAGCGGAAACCGTCAATGACCCCAACCATGGGATTCAACGAATATAACAAGAACAGCTTTTCCCCATGGTCCGAACCGAGTTTATTAACCAGTTTGTCGTGCAAATAATGGCTGCTATAGGCGACCGGACAGACGTAAAGTCCGAATTGCACGATGAATGGTATGATCATGCGAAAGTCCCGGTAACGAACTGTCAACGCGGTTAGAATCAACCCCGGCCCCAGCGCTGCCGCAACGGCCAAGATGACGAGCGCTGGCAGGACCAGCAACCGCCAGGTGGGTGGAAAATGATACCAGAGCATCAACCCACCGAGGATGGAACAGGCCACCAGAAAATCCACCAGTGAGACCATAATGGAACTGGCCGGCACGATCATGCGTGGAAAATAAATCTTGGAAATCAAACTGGCATTGCTGACCACACTTTGGCTCGCCAGAGAAAGCGCATTGGCAAAAAACTGCCACGGTAAGGTGGCGGCACAAACCATTATGGCATAGGGACCATGTTCAGACGGCAGCCCGGCGAGCTTGGAAAAGATCAGGGTCATGATGACAATGCTCATCAAGGGCTGAATGAGCGCCCAAGCCGCGCCCGCTGAAGTCTGCTTGTACCGCACGATCACGTCCCGCCACGCCAGAATAAAAAACAATTCACGGTAATGAAACAGGTCGCGCCAGTAATTTTTTGCGGTGCGCCCGGGTTCAAGTATCAATGTTTGTGCTGCCTTCATTTCAGGTCAAGCTGCCGCACTTGGACTTTCTGCAGACTTTGTGCATAAAATCCTTGGCTCATTTGCGTTGTTGTCGGTCGAGGCCAATGCCCCTTTCTTCGGTTGGCTAGCGCCCTCTAATCGCCACCCAACATTTTCAATGCGAACGGCAAAATTCGCCGGCCTGTCTGCTCCCAGCGGCGAAGCAGATTGATTCGCTCGGCGATATGCTTCCGTTGTTCGTCTGAAAGTTTTTGGGTCTGTGTAGCGATGTGATCCAGGCGGTTTTTCGTGTCTTCAAAATGCGTCAGGATCTGCTGGCGCAAAAAGCGCCCCGCCAGCTTTCTCAACTCGGCTACAGCTTCGTAGTGGGTGCGCCGGTCGCCCGCAACATAAATTGTTCGCACTGCGCCAAGGTCTTGAAGGTATTTCAGCCCCTGGCTGGCGGAGCCTTTGCTCAAGTTCAAACGTTCAATGAGCGTGTCCATGGCCAGCGGTTTCTCTGAAGCAAAAAGCAGGCCGTAAATTTCAGCGACGGAACGAGGCTGTCCAAGCGCTTTGGCAAATTGAACAAAGACATGAATTATCTCAACCTCGACGGGTTTCAAATCTGAGGTTGTGGGATTAGTTGTAACGGATTCCTCAGAATTTCCAGCAATTGCTACCTCCATAGAAACAATTATATCACGTCAATTATTTTGTTCAATAGAAATTGAACAAAATAATTCATTGCGGCTAGCGATGGCTAAGTTTTGCTTTAATGGGCATTTTGGGTCTTAGAAAAAGGCCATTTTAATTTTAAATATCGGCGGATATAATATTACTTAATAATAATATATAGTTGAGCTTCAATATGTTAAACATTATATGGAATTGCTTGCCAATCAACCAATCAAGAGATTTATTCGTACTGAAAGATAAATTGTGTCATAAAACGTTACAATTTAACAGCAACCAGTTAAAATACCGTTGAAGCGAGACCTGATCGCCGATTAATAATTGTTTAAGTTGTTAAATACAAACACATAATGACTATTTATATTTTAGACGGGCTGACTTGACGCAATTGGCTCAAATGATGCTCACCTGCAATTGGAACATGAAAGCGGCGGGGTAGTCAGTAGGCGGAAATCTGGTTGGGTTGGGATTTTTCCGTTGGAGCCAAGCATGGGTTGCCATTTGGTTGTCTTACTGAGCCTTGGGATCGGCCTTGACTGCTCTCGGACATGGGTTTAGAGATTATTTTTAAAGGTTCATAAGACCAAAATTAGTTCTTCAAAATGAAATTTAAAGGTTCAAATAGCCAAAAGAAGGTCTTTAAAATCAAAAATAAAGGCTTTCCGAAGCGCTTTTTAAGCATTACGCATTCGGCTCTGTGCTTGTCCTCAGCCAAACTAAACGTATATTCTCCAAACTGGCATGGAAGGCTAATTACATGAAAGCAAACATTTGGTAAATATTGCCTTAATGGATAGATTTGCCATTTATGTGTTTTGCTTTGAAAAGCTTATGAATTTCATGTTTCTTTGGGGCGCGGCGGTTCTGTTGGTTCTTTGGATGATTCTCCGATCGATGAGGCCATCCAAGTCGAATGATTTAAGTTGGGCATACAAAATCGCTTCGCCGATGGCAAACAGCGACAGATCATTGGCCGAAGGTGTCTCCAGCCCAAAAGACCTCTACCGCAAGACAAAGCCAAAATATGCCAGTGGCCCTCCTCCCGCCAACAACCAGCGAGCTTTTTTAGGCAAACAGTATTCCCGCGAATATTTGGAAAATCTTTTGTCGGTAATTGCTATTATGGGTGATTTTTCCATGATCTTATTGGGATTCATTTTGGCAAATCTGTTCTGCCAAAGTTATTTGAAGCCTCCTTTTGTGCAAGGTGTGCCCATGCCATCGCTGATAAACTGTTATAATATAATTCTGGCTGGTTCGGTGATTATTCTTTGGGGACTAACGGGAAAGCAGTTGTATTCGTACAAAAATTTGTTATCACCCTCTAAAATATGGCATAAGTTACTCGAGCCATTGATATTATACTTTCTGGCATTTATTGGCTTCGGTCAAGTCGCGCGCTATGAACCGCAGATCCCTTGGTTTTTTTTCGCTTGTGCGGCCATTTTTATTTTTCTGAACATTTATAACTTGCGGCTGGTGTTGAGCCGGATCATACGGCTTCCCTCCGTGTCCTCCCGGTTGCGCCGGCGTCTGGTTGTCATTGGCGGTGGTTCGCAAACTTGGCGGTTTCAAAAAGCGCTGGGCGAGAATAATGACGTGGAATTCGTTGGCTGGGTACAAGCCAACAAGCCAAACCATGTTGCGGAACTTGAAGAATACCGGTTGGGCTCCCTGCACGAATTGGGCGCCATTCTTAAAATAAATGCGATCAATGTCGCCGTTCTCACCGAGTCTGATAGCTTGCAACGTGAGGGGGTGCTGGCGGTAGCCAAGGCCTGTGAACAAGAACATGTGCAGTTCAAAATGGTGCCTCATTTCTTTGAGATTTTAATCTCCGGCTTGCGTTCGGAAAATATCGCCGGGGCTCAGTTGCTCGGCGTGGAGACTTTGCCTTTGGGAGGCTTTAGAAATCAGTTTTTAAAGCGCAGCGTTGACATAATCGGGTCCATGATTGGACTGCTTTTAGCGGTTCCATTGATTGCCGTTTTTGGCCTTCTGGTTTACCTGGAGTCACCGGGCCCGATCTTGTACAAACAGCTGCGTCAAGGACGTAGTGGACGGTTGTTCTATATTGTAAAAATACGCAGCATGCGTGTGAATGCGGAGGCTTGCGGGAAACCTCAATGGGCGCAACAAAATGATCCAAGAAGGCTGCGTGTCGGAACATTCATCCGCAAGTTCAACATTGATGAAGTGCCACAGTTTTGGAATGTCTTAATCGGGCAAATGAGTCTGGTGGGGCCACGACCAGAGCGGCCGGAATTAATCGCCCGTTTCAAATCTAGAATTCCCCATTACCAGTCTCGGCATATGTGTCAGCCCGGAATCACCGGCTGGGCCCAGGTGAATGGCTGGCGTGGGAATACCGATTTGGAGGAGCGCATTCGCCACGACATCTGGTATCTTGAAAATTGGAGCCTATGGTTGGATTTTCGCATTATGTTACAGACGTTTTATAGGAGGGATAATGCCTATTAGAGATGTGATGATTTTGCAAAGTTTTTTAGCTGGACGGATTCTGCCGAAACAAAAACAATTCCGATCCACTTTCAAAGTTGGGAAGCTCTGCTTTGGCTGTCTGAACCGATTCAACAAAACGCGTAAGCTTTTCACGATGGGGTGAAAGCGAGCACGCCGGGTCAGTCGCGTTTGCGTCTTCGGCAATCAAGGCCGCCTGACAACGGCACCCACCAAAATCAACTTGTCGAAATGAACAGTCCCGACATGGCGCAGGCATCCACTCGGTGCCGCGAAAACGGTTGAACGAATCCGATTCGTTCCAAATCCATTTCAACGCTTTCTTTCGAATATTGTCGAAACGCAGATCTTTTATGGCCGACGCTGTCGGACACGGCAATACCTCCCCAACCGGATTTACTGTCAAAAATTGTCTTCCCCATCCATTCATGCACGGCTTGGGACGCTCGCTGTAATAGTCCGGGGTTACAAACAAAATGTTCATCCGGCCCATCAGACGTTTTTTTCGGGCAGCGACGATTTCTGTAGCAGCTTTGATCTGGGCACGACTTGGCAACAGGTTGGCACGGTTTTTAAATGCCCATCCATAATACTGTACATTGGCCAGTTCTAGGCGTTCAGCCTCAAGCCCTTCTGCCAAATCAATAAGCGCACCAATCTGCTCAATGTTGCTGCGGTGCAACACTATGTTCACGGTCAACGGAAATCCCACTTCCCGCACCATTTTCGCGGCTTTAAGTTTTTCCGCATGCGCCCTGGCCCCGGCTATATGGTTAGCGAGACGCGTTTGATCAGATTGAAAACTGATTTGAACACTATCCAGACCGGCCTCGCGTAATTGTTCTGCACGATGTCGGTTGAGGCCAACAGCGCTGGTGATGAGATTAGTATAAAGTCCCACCTTATGTGCAACCGCCACCAATTCCACTAGGTCCATACGCTGGAGTGGTTCGCCGCCGGAAAATCCGACCTGCAAAACGCCTAGCTCGGCAGCTTCCTTGAATACCCGGGCCCATTCTTCCGTCGAAAGTTCCGCTCCACGCGGATATTTGACGGGATTGGAACAGTAAGGGCAGTGCAATGGGCAACCATACGTCAATTCTGCCAGCAGCAAATAAGGCCGGTATTTCATTTTGACATGGCAATCAACATCTGTTGGCGCAGTTGATCGAGACATTCACACACGTCTGACCGCATTACATCCCTGTCAGTTTCATATTCTTCGGCCAGCGAAACCATTATGGATGCTATCGTCGCTTTACCTGAGCACCGCCGGAGAATATCGTAAGTGATGTCGTTCAGCTGAAGGAAACCTTCTGGAAAAAGCAAAACCGGATTATTGGTGAACGGGTCATTCCTCAATCGGACACCACGGGCGAGCATCGGACAGCTTTGTTCATCCACAGAGATCATTTTTAAACAGGTGCGGCCCGCCGCTGGTTGACGAAATCAAAGCATTTTCCATGAATGACATCAAGCATTGTCCACAAAAGCTCACACTTAAACTGAAGCGCCTGTAATGCTTCCTGCTGCATTTCGAGACTGCGGCAGTGTTCCAACGTTAGTTTCAAAGCTTCCCCGGAATCGCGCGGGGCCTGAGTCAGTCGTCTTGCGAAATAATCGAGACCGGAAGTTTGAACCCATGGATAAAACCGCTTAAACGCCTTGATCCTCTTCGCCATAAGGTCCGGCGCAAATAATTCAGTCAGCGATGAGGACACCGCCACCGGCCATGGACGAGATCGCGCAAAATTCACATAGGCATCAACGGAAAATCGCACGCCAGGAATCACATGTTTGTGTGCCAATAAATCTCGCCGCGATAAACCGCACGCCTCCCCTAAACGCAACCAAGCCTCAATGCCTCCTTCCGCCTCCAATGTCCCGTCATGATCTATAATCCGGTGCAGCCATGTACGCCGAACTTCCCGCAGTGGACAATTCGAAATGATGGCGGCGTCCTTGACCGGGATGTTGGTCTGGTAATAAAAACGGTTGGTCACCCATGTCTGAATGGCCGGACGGCTGAGCTGTCCAGAATTCATCAATATATGAAAAGGATGCCGATGATGATAGGACTGCTCCCCAATTTTATGGAGCCTCAAGGTAAAAGTTCGCTTGGTCCATGGCTTGCCATTCATAGATTAAACTCCATTCCATCCTGTCCAACGCGGATGCCCGCCGATTCTACTGCCGCCCGCTCCTGTGAATCGCGGGACAGCACCGGATTGGTGTTGTTAAGGTGGATGTAAATCTTATGTTTAGCTGTAAATGATCCCAACTGGAGCATGAAATCTTTAATCGGTAGATGACCCATTTCAGCAGCCTTTTTTCCATTGGTCTTGATCTGCAACAGCTCATCGTCAGACCAAAAAGTCCCGTCGAAAAATATGGCGTCCGAATCTTCCATTGCGTCAGTCAAAGCTTTATTGCATCTAGCTACATCCGGGGCCACGAGCAGGCGCCCCCCCGTCTTCCGATCCACAATGTGATAGGCAATACTGTGGACATCGTCAGGACGCGCGGAACGGGAAAATAACGGCGGCCCTCCATGCAGTCTGATGGCACGATAAGTCAGGTTGCTCTGTTTGCCGTTATTTCCGATAATCGTCACAAAATCACCTTCCGGCGGCTCATGCCAGTCGACACCGCAAAAAGCAGACATGACGCTCGTCAAGCCTAGGCATTCGTCTAAGGTGTTGCGAACCGCCCTGGTCGCGTGAACATTCAGTCTGCCGCCTTCGCGCAGAGAAAATAAACCCAAAACATGGTCGAGGTCTGCATTCGTCAATAAAACGCCGGAAATCAGACTGCAACGCAACGTATTCGGGTGCGGATGGAGATCGGAGCAGGACCCAATTTGAGCAGGCAAATCGGGGGAGGCGTTAATTAAAAACCAGTTACCAATATCATCGCCAACCGCCATTCCAGACTGCCTTAATGGTTGAACAATTTTCAACCGAGCGTCGCAACAGTTATTACATCCACAATTCCACTGAGGCAAACCGCCACCAGCTGCGGCACCTAGCAAGCGAATGTGAATAAAGCCTCCTGAAAATCCAAACGATCAAAAATCTGCCACGTATGCCGTTGCTTCACAGCAAACACGAATTACCCTGATTTGAGGCTTTTTCCACTGTTTCTTGTATTTTATTTTTTTCATAAGAAAAACTATAAATTAAACCATGACTAGACATTACATTAATCCGACTTAAAGTCAAGTATAAAGCAATCTTCAAAAAATCACCTTTTTTTGGGTTATGCACCTGACAAGCTTATCGCACATATCCCCGAGCGAACGAGAACGGATATACTACTTGGGCGAGTTTTTTGGCAACTTCGACTTTTTTCCAGAAAGTAGACGACTTTACGCCACACATTAACAGAAATATTAAAACGCACCACCTTGCGCGGTTAAAAAATCATCATTGATCCGTGCCGATTTGCGCCGGAGTCCGGACATAGCTCCAAATTTTAATAGAATATATATTGCCGTCAATATCCGGTCCGGCGGGATACCCGACTTGGAAGTCTTGCAACGTCGGGCCCATCGGGTTGATGGTGAAAGGTGCTAGATTCTTGTCAAGTTTGCCGTTGATATAAACCGAAACATTGGTTCCACCTTGGAAGGTAACTTCAACATGGATCCAAGTCAGCGAGAGCAACGATGGAATCGTTTCACTCGCACCCGAGTAAACTCCGTAATTGAAGGTCGCCACGCCAAAGGCCCCGGCGCTCGAGCACGTGAAAATGAAACCGTTTTGAAGCAAAGGATCAACATTCCCCATGATCGGCCAATTGTATGTCTGGGGAAAAACCCAGAATGAAAATGTCCGGTCTTGGTTTGTAAAGCTTACTCGGCTGGCGCTGTTCGATACAGTCAGGAGCGTTTGATCGCCAGACCAGTGCGCCGCATTCATCCCGCCAAACGGGTCAGGCCGCCATGACCGGATGCTTGGCTGGTAGAAATAACCAGTCAATCCGCCCGAAGTTGAGTTGTCGATAAATGTGGTGGTTCCTTGCGTCCATCCGCCATATTCATTGTTAGTCATTGAGTACCACAGCAGGTCAGGAACATCCGCCGCGTTGATGATGATTTGGGTGAATACGCTCGCAATGCTGTCGCTAAAGTTGGCATCCCCACCATAAATTGCGGTGATGGCATGGATGCCGGGCGGGAGCGCGGAAGTCGTCAAAGTTGCCACGCCCGCACCGTTCAAGGTTCCCGTTCCCAAGCTGCCGCTGCCATTTTCGTCATAAAATAAAACCGATCCGGTCGGGATTCCACCATTCCCGCTAACCATCGCCGTCAACGTTACCGCATTCCCCGACAGAACCGGATTTCCTGATGTGGTAACCACGGTCGTTGCGCTCTTGAGCCCGCCCTGTAAACCGTTGGCATAGAGTGTCGCAATCTCACTTAATGCCAGGGGCCGATTATAAATGCGTACATCTCTTTCGCTGCCCGTAAACTTGGCGAATATCCCGCTTCCCACCGATCCCTGCACCCCCACGATCAACGGCACCCCACTTCCCGCATACGGCCCGGTAAAAGTCCCGGCGCTGTTGTCCGCATTGTCTATTTGGGTTCCATCCATATATATTGCTATGGCGGTGCCAGCCATCCCGCCGGACCAGGTGGCCACCACAAAATGCCAGCCAGCGGTAAGCAGTGGTGGGGTATAACGGCCAATGTAGTTTGCGTCCGTGTTTTGTATGACGCGCGCCCCCAGTTTCCCAAAATACGTGTAAAATTGAAGATAGGCTGTGTTGATGGAACCTCCGCCATCGCCATAACAACTAACCACCGAATAGCTGGCGTTCGGGTCGCTCATGTTAATCCAAGCCGAGACTGTCATGCTGGTTTGCGGCCATTGCTGTGAGGCACTGTAACCGAGAGTTGGGATCGCACCATTCCAGTTAATTGCTCCCCCGCTGAATGTCGGCGAGCCCACCAGCGTCAAATTATTGCCGCGCACAATATCATTCCCGTTCGCACTCAGGGGATAATCCAACACCAACCCGCTTGTGATATCCGTGTTCGTCCCAGGCATGATCACCTGGCTAAACACGCTCGAGGTGCTGCTGGCAAAGCTACTGCCGCCGCTGTACACCGCCGTGATTGCATTCGTCCCCACTGGCAGCGTTGCTGTGGTCAAGGTTGCCACGCCTGCTCCATTTAAGATCCCCATCCCTAAGTTGCTCATGCCATTATAGAACAACACTGTCCCAGCCGGTGTTCCGCTGCTCCCGGTAACCGTCGCCGTCAATGTCAACGCGCTCCCCGACACCGCCGGGTTTGTCGATGAAATCACCGCTGTCGTCGTGCTTGTGATTCCCCCCGGGACGCCATTCGCGTACAGCGTCCCGATCTCGCTCACCGCCAAGGGACGGTTATACATCCGCACATCCCGTTCACTCCCTGTGAATTTTGCAAAGATCCCGCTCCCCACCGATCCTTGTGCCCCCACCATAAACGGCACATCACCGCCAGCATAGGGTCCGGTAAAGGTCCCGCTACTGTTGTCCGCATTATCCACCTGCAATCCATCCAAATAAATCTTCACCGAACTAGCGATCGTTCCACCCGACCAGGTCGCCACCACAAAATGCCAGCCAGTGGTGAGCAACGCCGGGGTGTATCGGCCAATATAGTTTATATCCGTATTTTGCACGATCCGCGCGCCGAGCATGCCCGAATAGGTGTAAAACTGCAGATATGCCGTGGTGATCGATCCCACGCTGTTCCCGTAACACACCGCCACTGAATAGTTGGCGTTGGGATTGCTCATGTTAATCCAGCCGGACACTGTCACCCCCGTCTGCGGCCATTGCTGTGTTGCACTATAACCCAACGTAGGTATCGCTCCGTTCCAATTGATTGCCCCTCCGCTGAATGTCGGCGTACCCACCAGCGTCAAATTATTGCCGCTCACAATATCATTCCCGTTCGCACTCAGGGGATAATCCAACACCAACCCGCTCGTAATGTCTGAGTTTGCGGGCGCTATGACTTGGGACATGGCTCTGGAAGCGTAGCTGGCAAAGTTGGCGTCCCCGCCATAAACCGCTGTTATGGTATTCGTGCCCTGCGGCAGGGTCGCCGTGGTCAAGTTAGCCAACCCTGCTGCGTTCAAAACCCCCGTACCCAAGATATTGGTGCCATTATAGAAGACCACCGATCCCGTCGGGGTTCCACCGCTCCCGGTGACTGTCGCCGTAAACGTAACTTGGCTTCCCACCACGATGGGATTTGCCGATGAACTGACCGTGGCTAATAAATAGTTCGGGTAAAGCTGACTAGTGGGAATAATGGTTTTGCCCACCGCTGAGGGACTGAGCCATGAAAGTGTGGCCCCGGAGCCGCCGCCATTTTGATAATATTCCATCCTGATCGCGTATTTTCGACCGGCCACTAGCGTAATTGTACCTGCCGCTTGGCTGGCCGTCTGATACGACCACTGGTCAATTAGCAACTGGCCATCAACCCACAACCGTACGCCATCATCTGCAGTCGTGAAAAAGGTATATGGCTCGGTGAATTGGGGCAGTACCGATCCCGTCCACCGGACAGTAAAAATCGCGCCGCTGACGCCCGGAGTGGGCGTATTTCCGCTCCAATTGAAATTGACCACGGCATCCGTCTCCACCACGGTCGCGGGCGGGTTAAAGGTCTGTAGCTGGCCGGAGAAATAGGCGCCCGACAAGCCGTTGCCATTGCCGACGGCGGCTCCACTTACGAATGTAGCGACCGCAACACCACTATTCACTGCCCCGCCAAGGAAAGCCGCCGCCCGAATACACGCGGAATTGGTGATCAGAAACGGCCCGGTATAGAGAATCGAATTCGTGCTCGGATTGCTCACGTCCAGCGTATAGTAAATGGTGGTACCGGGCGTGGCGTTGGATATCGTCACTAAAACCGCATTGGTAAACACCGTGAGTCCGTTGGGAGTGATGGTGGGCGATTGCGTCAAACTGATTGGGCCTAAAAACGTAAGGGCGGCTTGCGATCCGATATAAACCTTGCCGTTGGCCACGGTGGGGACGGAAAATTTCACCGCCGCATCGAGGGTGTCGCGCCCGCCGGGAGCTTGGGCAGTGTTATACAATTCCAGGGCCAGATTGGTGGCGTTAAAGGCGTGCAAAACCCCCGGGCCGCTGCCAGCACGTTGCAACGCCCAGATAATGGCGTTGTTCGTGCCATTTGCGGTTACACTCGGGGTTGCTCCAGGATAACCAAAAGTGACGGAACTCTTCGAGGTGGGCGTCGGCGTCATCAGGCCGTTTGAAATCGCAAACGCCTTCAATACGTCGTTTACTCCAAGATAATAGAGGGTTCGGTTGAAATATACCGGAGTGCCAAAGCTGGCTCCAATGGCGCCGATCAGGGACTGGGCTATCTGGCTATCGTTTGCCGGATTATAATGGCCCATATTATCGCGCCGGACCAGATAGATTGTGCCCGGCTTGCCCGCGGCCACCATCAAGTGGAGGTTGGTTGTGCTCCCGCCGGCTTCATCTGGCAGCAATATGCTGCCACCGGAATTTAGATCCAGATCGTTGGCGTTCATGTAATCTTGATTATACGGGGTGAAATAATCAACCAATTGTAGGCCATTGGTCGTGGATAATTTTAAGAAAGAGTCGCCGTAATCATTGTTCGTGGTGCTGTCAAAAGTACCGTTCCCAGACACAAAATAAATGTTCCCGGCGGCATCGCTGGATGGGCCGCAGCCCGTTTGCCAGATACCGCCGTCACTGCCATTCGGCGTGGTGTTGAAGACATTGGTGAGCGCCAGAGTTTTGGCGTTGTAACCGATCAGCCACCCGTGATAGGGTGATATGTCGCCATGCGAAGCGTATGCCATGTAAACATTGCCGTTGTTTAATAGCAACGCCGGTCGGTTGAGTTGGTGCAGCGCATCAAACGCCAATTGCCCGCTGCTGCTGCCATCGCCGGTGCCAGGTACGCTCGGCTGGATGCTCACCGGGCCGCCAAACTTCTCCGCGCCCGTTGCGGTATCCAGCGCATGCAACCGGTGACGGTAGGACAGGTTGCCGTTCACGAGTTCCTTGGTTTTGGCCTCAATATAAATCGTTCCGGTGGTCGGATCAATTACCGGCGTGCTGGTAATACCGATTTCCGGCGTGATATCCGTTACGCCCACGTCTGCAGTGGGCACGGTGGTGATGCCCGCGCCCGGATTAATGAAGCTCACTTGCCAAAGCGGGGCCGCATCCCCCCCCACGTTGCTGTCCGCATCGAACGCATACACGGTGTCATGTTCGGTCGCGACATACACTATGTTATGGACGCCCTTGCCAGGAATCACCACCTGGGTCATGACCAGTGGCTGGGCATAAACTTGACCATCCACGGACCACGAAAAAATCTTGCCGAAGTTGGCGGAGTTTACATTTGACAACGTCAAAATCGTCTCGTTGGTGTTCGCGCCGGTACGCGCGTTGTTGTTGTGGTAAGTCAATACGCTTACATCCGCGTTGGCATGAAGTGTCCACGCCATCACCAACAATAAAAGGTTAACGATCCGATAAACTTTGGTTGGCTGTGTAAGCATGGCACTTTTTTTGGGTTAAATTTTCTAGATGCGAAACCTCCTCCGGTCTGCATACTAACATATTAGCTTCCTCCTCGCTTTTAATATTTTACATGGAAACACCCATTTCTCCAAGACTTTTCTGTAAAAAAATGGGACGGTCTCCCTCAAACTTCACCGTTACCTTCGCAATCAGCTGGGTCGAGTGGTGTGACCCAGTCAAAACTGGACATGGAGTCATCTATTGTTTATGTATGATTCTGTGAGGGATTGTTGATGTAAAGTGGCTGTCGACAACAAACCTGGCCAGAGCACTGTCAGGCGCAACTGCGTTGAGACCGCCGCCTTCAGATGATGGCTGGCGTCTTCCGTCTCCCGTGAGAGAAAGGGTTTAGTGTTCGCGACGAGATTTCGGTCTGTTTCCGTGAAGTGAATGGCTCAAGGATTAGCAGGGTTTGACCCGGCGGGTGTCACGCGGATTGATTTGCGTCCATCTGTCTCTTTAATGATCTGACAGAGGTCCATTTCAAAGGTGGTCTGGCTGCCCAGAAAATCCATCAAAACCGCGACCCGTTTGGCCCCCGGCATGACTCGGGAAACCACGGCATGAAGACCATGTAAAGATCCGCCGACGATCTGAACCGGATCACCCGGCAAGACGTCCGTCGGAATGATGTGGATCTCATCTTTTCCCAGAGAGGTTCGCAGCCCATTGATGGCTTCATCTGGAATCACCGGCCAATGAGCGCCAAAATGGACTACTTCGCTGACCCCGGGTGAATGGTAAATCTGGCGCAGGGAACTGTGCCAGTCGAAACGGGCAAACAGGTAATTTGGAAACAGGGCTTCTGTGACCCAAAGCTGGCCGTAGCGGGTCAGGCGTTTAAAACGGATTCGCGGTACCAAGACCTCAACATCGCTTCTCTGGCGCAAGTGAGCGGCGGCGATGTGCTCATGCTTTGGTTGCGAGCGCAGGCAGAACCAAGCGACTTTTGAATCGTCCATATATTTTGCCTGACTTAATAGGTTACATGTTCCCATAGCCATCCCAGCCCGATTAATCCGTGTACCAAACCACTGATTTACTCCGGCGGACTCTGCGGGTAATATTCTTTGTACTGGTAATTATAAAAACCTCCATCACTAAGTGGAACGGCATTAAAAACCAGCCCGATCACATTTACCCGACGTTGTTTAAGCATGTCTAATGCCGCCTGCGCGATGCGGCCGGAAGTAAAACCAGCCCTGATTACCATGATGAGGCCATCTGCGTTGGGAGCCAGGCTCAGGACATCGTCGGCAACCATCACGGGTGCCGTATCAAAAATATAATAGTCATAACGCCCCGCCACCTCCTGAAGGAACTTGCCAGACTTGGCAAATAAATTATGAAAGTGGCGCGGCAATGACCCGCGGGGTAGAAGGTGCAGATTGGGAATGCGGGTCTGAACCACGGTTGCAGCCCAGTCGCATTGTCCTGCCAGCACTTCGGCAAGTCCGGGGCGGGGGGCCACCGAGAAATGGCTGTGCAGCGATCCGCGACGCAAATCGGCATCAATCAACAACACGCTTGCACCTGCCTGGGCAAAAGTGATGGCGAAGTTGGCGGCGGTCATTGATTTGCCATCATTAGGGCTGGCACTCGCTATTACGATGGTCTTGGGCTGATTTACTGGTTCGGTTTTTAGCAAATCCTTGTATAGAAAAGCCGAGCGGAGACTGCGATAAGCCTCGATCAGTGGATAGCGTTCATCCTCCAATTGAAGGATGGGCACAGCCGCCGGTTTGCCTTCCGCCTTCACCAAAGGAATTTGACCCAGCACGGTTACATCAAAAAGGTGCTCCAGTTCCATGAACGTACTAGGGCGGTCGTCCAACCGGTTTATTAACACTGTTATGCCCAGTCCAAAAAACAACCCGATAAATCCCGCCATCATCAAATGTTTTAAGGTTTCCGGCGCGGCGGCCTCAAGGACGGTAACGCTTTCCTGGCCGATCCCCTTGTTCAAATCGATCGCCTGCAGGGTGGCCAACATTTGATCGTATTGTGACTGTAGTTGGCGGGTATTTTCTTTAAGCGTTTCATAGTCGGAAAGTTTTTTGCTCACCTCGAGCGCCTTTAATTCCCATTCTTTGACCTGGCTTTCCAAATCTTGAATTTGCAACTCAAGGGTGTGCTGCCGGTTTTGTAATTGTTCCTGGCTCTGCTCCTTGTAAATCTCCAGAAGCTTTCTTTGGTGGGCAATCTCGTTATTCAGTTCAACCACCTCAAGGGCGTTGGTATTTAAGGAACTTAATTCGTTCAGCGCCGCTTGCAACAACAGGATTTGCTTTTTCGCCATCAGGTAGTCTTCTTCGAATTCACCCAGTGTGACGGGCATACTGTTTTGTGATGTATCGTTGTTGCCCGGGTTGATTGGCGCTGAATCCGGATTTAGCCGGGAAACATCATTCGTCCTTAAAGCCGTACCCAGCTGCAACTGAAGGTTGTGCAGCCGTTCCAGATTTTGATCCAGGGTCAGTGCCTTGCTTAATTGCAATTCTGACTTGCTGGCGGCCAGCCGCTGGTTCAGGGCGGCCAGCTGGTCAGCCGCACTGTTGCCGCCGCTCGGCTGCAAAAAAATCACACTGTTGTTTGATTGGTAATTGAGAAGATTGTCCCGGCTCTTTTGTAGTTCTGCCGCCTGCCGCTTCAGTTCTTCCTCCATACTGGATTGATTTGCCGTGGAGGCATTTGCCACCAAATCCCTTTTTAGATTGATGTACTCATCCATGGTCGCTTTCAGATACGCCTGGACATATTTCGGATCCCGGCCAACCGCCCGCATGTTGAAGATGCTGGTTTTGGCCGAAAGCGTCACATCTATATTGACGGGCGTTGGATGAAGTTCGGGATTCCCGGATTCAAGGCGAAGATCTACGCTGTTTCTGACTGTGTCACTCTGCATCAGCGCTATTTGGGTGCCGAAAAAGTTGTCAAATTCTTCGGAATAAACGTTAGCGCCTGGAATGGAGAGTTTTACATTTACAATCATTCTGCCTTTAGAAACAAAAGTTGGCGGGGTTTGCCTGAGCAAAATGACTTGAATGCCTTCGGCAACGCCAAGTGTCAGCAACGGTATCCACCAGTACTTCAACAAGATTCTCTTGTATTGATGCAACTGGTTAAAAAAACGGGTCGCAAAGGCGGTGCGTGACTGCTGAATTGGCAAGTCTTCTTCGTCCATACTAATTACGAGTTGACCGTGCAGACAGTATACCAAATGAAAGTCGATGTTTCATTTCCAGCAGGTGACCACAAACGATTTGAAGTGAAATGTTGGTTCATTGCGTTGTTGGCCGGGACCAAGACAGTCTTTTGCTGCGCATCCGCAAAGCAAAATCGGTCATCCGAAGCAGAAACTGGAAATCGAACCCTCATTTGCAAACCCATTAAATCTACAAAGAAGAACAAGCACAAGCTCAATTGAATTTTTTTTTCCGGCAAATACAAGCCTTATGCCTAAAAAATAACTTATACTAATAGTATTTATATTTATATAAGCATAACTGAATCATTGTAAAAATATTGGTTCTGAAATTTGGCTAAAATTTATCTTGCTTTTTCCATGAATTAACAATAACCTGATTACATCCTGCTTTTTGCCATTAGGCGGGCTGTCTATTCGAGGGCAATTGCCTTTCATTGGACGACTGAATTCGGGGCTGGTGCGTCAACACAATCGGCCCTTGTTAAACAAAATTAGCGGAAGGGTAGACAGGATGGCACTGTGAGACGGTCTAACAAATCGTTTTACTTTTGACGAAGTATTGGGAGTTTAATCCTCCCCCCTTCCACTGACTTTATTCGAAGTCGGGCGCAGGCTGGACATGCGTTCGATGGTTGCTAGTGGTGAACGTCATCCAGATAATTGCGCGTATTGCGCCTCGCGCTGTACAGCAACGCTTTTGGAGCAAAGCCCGATAACGCATGAACCTGCGACCGAGCCAAAAAGAAGAAAACTCTTTACGTAGGTAGATACGGTGCTTGGGGTGCCTAAGCATTCTTCCGCCCATACTAGCCTCCAGAGTCAGTGAATTCTTGTAAAATTAATCAGCCTCAATTCGCACCGTTTTCGCCGTGTAGCGTAGGAGGCATTCCAGGTACACTGGTTTCTCCCTCAGTCGGAACGATTCAGTTGAGTGCATATTTTCCGCGTGAATTTTGCAATCTTGCCTGAAGTGAGCCAACAGCATGGCAGTTGGGCAGCGCGGTGAGTTTCTGCAACATTTCCCGCCACCAGTTGCGATTGGCGGCCCCACGAACGGCCAGTTTGAGCGTGGATTTGCCGCTGGTTCGGCCCCAGACGGCAGTGATCAGCGCTTGAAACCGGTAGCCCTCCAGTTTCAACAAGGTTTTGCCGCCAGCGGGCCGACTTTCTTTCACACCCGCTGCCGGATCACGATCAAACGCCAGCCCGACCGGTCCAGTTCGACTTCCTGCTCCACCAGTCCCGGCACCACCGTGGCTCGCCAAGCGGTGTCGTCATGGCGGCAGAAGGTCTGCACCTTCTGCGTCAGTTTCGCCACAAAAATGAATTTCAAGCCCAGTGACTCGCAGGCGTCCTGCACCTCGGCGTCGCCGAAGCCGGAGTCCCCCGCGCAGCAGGCCGATCCACACCTGCGCGGGTAACGCTTGCACGGTCTGGCGCAGGAAATCCGCCGCGCCGTTCACACACGCCGTGTCCCCGAACGCAGCCAGTAGTTGGCGATCAGCTTGGCCTCGGCCAACCCGGTGATCAGTGGCCGATGACAAGGCTTGAGCCCTGTCCGGGTGTAACCCACGGCCACGCCCGCCTGATGGCCGTCGTCATGCAACAGCGCCCAGGAGTCCAGATCCAGAGTGTAGCCTTCACGCAACGTGGGCAAACTGCCAGCCGCATGGGCATGCAACGAGCCCAAGTCTTGACAATTCTTCTGAGTAAACACGGCAAAGAACCGGCTCAAAGTCGACTGGCTGGCGATGCCTTCGACGCCCATCGACTCGGCCACGGCGGGATCATTTTGGGTCGGTGATGGTCAATCGATCGCCGAACGCGCCGGTGCGCGCGCAACTTCCGCGCATTCTGCGCTTGCGGGCGACGCCGGTTTGTTGGTATTGTCCGCGCCCAAGTTGAACCTCGGCGCCATCGCCGGCGCGGCGTACGATCGTCGTTTCACCGACGGCGGTGGGGAGTTCACTGGCAAATGCCTCGGTAGCTCAATTGGTAGAGCAGCAGACTCTTAATCTGTTTGTTCACGGTTCAAGTCCGTGCCGGGGCACCATTTTACGGCCAACGGCCATTTTAGCTTGCATCAACCACCCGACATTCTGCTGTTCCTCGGCCGGCTGCATCCGCTGCTGGTGCATCTGCCCATCGGCATGCTGACAGCGTTGGCAGTCCTGGAAATCGCCGCGCTTCGGACCCGTTTCCGTAACGCCGCCGCTAGCGCCGGCTACCTCCTCGCGCTGGCTGCGCCGCTCGCGGTGGTGACGGCCATCTGCGGCTGGCTGTTGTCGCTCGGCGGTGGCTATGATGCAACCCTTCTAGCCTGGCATAAATGGCTGGGCACCGGCACGGCGGTGGCGGCGGTGGTGGCGGCCTTGTGCTATCGCGGCGGAAAAACGGCGGCCTACCGCGCCACTTTGTTCGTTGCCGTCAGCCTGCTGCTCGTGGCGGGCCATCTCGGCGGCTCGCTCACGCACGGCAGTGATTATCTCACCCGGTATGCGCCGGCGCCTTTTAAGAAATTACTGGGTTTGCCTCCCGTCAACGCCGCCGTCGCGCCGGTTGCGTTGACCGATCTTCTGCCGCTGCCGGTTTTTACCGGGGTCATCGCGCCGGTCTTTGCCAGCAAATGCGTCACCTGCCATGGCCCGGCCAAGGCCAAGGGCGGCCTGCGGCTGGATTCGTTTGCCGCCGTCATGAAGGGAGGTAAGGACGACGTTGCGCTCGTGCCCGGCCACGCCGACCAAAGTCCCCTGGTGCAGCGGGCGTTGCTGCCCGCCAGCGAAGATGATCATATGCCGCCCGACGGCAAACCGCAACTGACCCGCGCGGAACTGACCCTCCTGCAATGGTGGATCGCTGCCGGTGCGCCGGAAACCAAGACTCTGGGCCAGCTCCAGCCGCCGCCGGCCGTCCTCGCGGCCCTATCCGCCCATTGACCGCTTTCGGCATTGAATTGCACCGGCCCGGTCGCCAATATATTCCCATGAACCGCCGAATCCAACTAGTCCTGCTGCTGCTGGCCGGCTTCGCGCTGAAATCAGCCGGGCAGGGGACCGCCTTCAGTTATCAGGGCCGCCTAAACGACACCGGGGCGCCGGCCAACGCCGCCTATGATTTTCGCTTTGCCCTCTATGACAACGTCACCAACGGCAGCCAGCTCAGCCTATTGCTGACCAATTCCGCCGTGGCCGTGAACAACGGGCTGTTCAATGTCACGCTGGATTTCGGGCCCGACGTATTCACCGGCGAAAACGCCTGGCTGGAAATCGCCGTGCGCGCGGTGGGCTCCACCAACTTCACCACGCTCGCGCCGCGCCAGCCGGTGTTGCCCGTGCCCTATGCCATTTTCGCCTCAGGCGCAAGCAACCTGCTGGGCACCCTTTCGGCCGCGCAACTCACCGGCACCGTGCCTTCCGGCCAGCTGGCGGGAAACTATCCCAATCCGGTGAACTTCACCAACGGCGCGAACAGCGTGGCCGGCACGTTCAGCGGCAACGGCGCGGCCTTGACCGCTCTGAACGCCTCGCAACTGAACTCCGGCACCGTCGCGGACGTGCGGCTTTCGTCCAATGTGCCGCTGCTCAACGCCAACCAAACTTTCTCTGGCGGGAACCAGTTTAACGGCAACAATCAGTTTGCCGGTAATAACCAGTTCAATGGCACGAATAATTTCACCAGCTTCGGCAACAGCTTTTCCGGGAGTTTCTTTGGGAACGGTCTGGTCGGCTGGATTGCCACCAACGGCCTCGCGATCCAGGCTGTCCGGGACCATGGGTACATGCTCACCGGCCCCGGTTTATCCACCGTCATCCTGCCGCCGGTTTCCGGGGCGGGGCTCACGCCCGGCGACATCATCCGGATTTCCGGCGCGGGTTCCGGCGGTTGGAAGTTGGCAACCAATGCCGGCGAGACCATCCTCGGCAACTTCGCCAGTTACCTCAATAGCTACACTGCGGCGACCAATAGCGGCGATTATTATGACGTGGCCGCCTCGGCGGACGGCACACTGGTTTATGCCGTGGGCAATGGCATCGCCGGGGTGTCCGCCTCCACGGACGCCGGTCACACCTGGAACCAGGTCGGTAGCACCTATATTTCCGGCGCCTATTATTCGCTCGCCTGTTCGATGAATGGCCGGATTGTTTACGCCTCGCCGAGCGGGGGCGGAGTGGTCAAAAAATCCACCGACAGCGGCGCAACCTGGTCGTCCACGACCGCCTCCACGGCGGCCGGTGCCTTTGTGGGCTGTACGGCCGATGGCGGCACATTTTTTATCAACAATATTACCTGT
>Ga0302280_1000210_pt1 | contig 51187 bp, 40 predicted proteins | sample III_Fen_E1_1_FD_198771 | JGI IMG/M metagenome (GOLD analysis project Ga0302280, IMG submission 198771) | Peat permafrost microbial communities from Stordalen Mire near Abisko, Sweden - III_Fen_E1_1 | ecosystem: Environmental > Terrestrial > Soil > Wetlands > Permafrost | place: Sweden: Abisko... | reverse complement strand
TAAAATAATAAACTACACTGTTGATAGCATGATAAGGCTTGCCTGATTCATCCGGCGCATCTGCATTCTTATTGACTGTAGAAACAGTTTCAGCAGCTTTAGCCTGCAATAATTCATCACTGAGAACAAGCAACGGCTGCGGCTTTGCGAACACGTATGCCTGCAATTTATTCCTGCCTTTCCTGCTTTTTGAATACTGGCTGATATACCCATTGAAATAAGGAGACATCTTACCAATCCTCATTTCGGGGTACATTGAGACCGCATTGTACATGGTGCCTGCCGAAGCCTGGGCTCCTGCGATCAGCTCCAGCCAACCGTTATAAGCTGCCAATTGCTTTTCTGCGGTAAAATTTACATTTATGATCAGCGTGTTTTTTGCCTGATGTTCCCATCCCATAGGCTCCTGATAATGAATCAGGCGGTGAACTAAAGTCTGCGTTTGCTTAGTGAATGCATCAGAGCCGCTAACACCGAGTTCAATCTCCGTCTGCAGGTCAAACTTTTTAGCTGCATTATAAGAATATAGCGAGTGTGTGGCAAACAACGCACCGGCATAAGGATAATCATCCGGTTGATAATCTGAAGTTGCAATATCATTTGGTGTGTACATCAGTTGGGTGATTCCCCAACCATACACGTTAACGCTACTGTCGCCTGCTTTTGGCATGATCCAGTCAACAAAAAAGTGCGACTTTTTTTTCTTTTTATAAAACAGATTGATCTGCGTTCCGTTGGTGTAAGCGTTATCAGTTCCTTTCAGATAAATATTGATAAAATCATTGTCTTCGTAAAGGCGCAAAAGCATGGTGGCTGTATCTTTCGCAGACTGCGCATGTAGCAAATTATTCCCTGCTGCAATCCACAACAAAGAAATAGAAAGTAAAAAGTGTTTCATGATCTCTTCTCATTTTAGTGTTCATTTTGTATAATTATTTTATTGGTGCCGGGCAGAATCTGTGATATTGAGCATGGAGAAAATTTGTTCTGATTGCTCTTTAATGTTTCCTGAAAAGCACGATACAAAATTGCATCAGCAAAGAGGCGAAAAGAATAGCTGGACTTCCCGGGAATATGTCTGAAAGGGAATAAATTTAACGAGACCAGGAAAATTTTCGTATTAAATTAAAACCAGGTAAAGATGCCTGAGAGGATGCTGCATCAATAGTAGCCGACACAATACCTATAAACCGATGCTTAAGGAGAAATAAGCAATCAAGGCTGTCCAGCCCGTTTGATGCGAGGCGCCAAGCCCCTTACCGTTGTCGCCATGAAAATATTCATAGAATAATATGTGGTCTTTGAAATATTTATCGGTTTGTTGTTTCCATGAATCACCATAAACCGGGCGAAGACCTTCGGCACTGGACGCAAAAATTTTTGTTATCCTGCGTACAAGTTCATCTGCAACTTCGTTCAGTGTAAGATAGATGCCAGATCCCGTGGGGCACTCGATTTTAAAATCTTCTCCGTAATAGAGATAAAAACTACGAAGACCTTTAATGATCAAGGCATTCATTGGCAACCACACCGGTCCTCGCCAGTTGCTATTACCACCAAATACGGCGCTATCGCTTTCACCCGGATTGTACTTTACACGATATGCATCTCCGTTAACATAAAACTGATATGGATTGTCCAGATGATATTTAGAGACAGAACGAATACCATAGTCGCTCAGAAATTCATTTTCATCAAGCAGCTTTTTAAGTATCATTTTCATCCGATATCCACGCAGCAGGCTGATAAGATGAATTCCATTTTTGTTTGTTTTGCCCCAATGAGAAACAAGATCAGATAAATCGGGCCTATTTTCTTTAAACCATTTCATCCTTTTGTAAAAAGAATTGTCAGGTATGATTTCATTATCTGGTATCGTTTCCACCACAAAAAGCGGTATGAGCCCAACCATACTTCTTATTTTCATCAGCACGGATCCATTATCGGGCAAACGCAGCTTGTCATAGTAGAAATCATCTTCGTCATCCCATAAATTTTCATTCTGTCCGTTCATTGCGCCGGCAATATGCAAAAAGTGCTCAAAGAATTTTGAGCTTATTTCATGATATGCGCTAATGTGCAATGAAAGCTCCTGCGATATATTGAGCAGATTGAGCGAGTACATCGCCATCCAGCTTGTTGCATCTGCCTGCTCCAGATAGCCACCTGTTGGCAAAGATGAGTTCCTTTCGAAAACACCAATATTATCAAGCCCCAGAAATCCTCCCTGAAAAATATTATTGCCCCGTGCATCTTTACGGTTAACCCACCATGTGAAATTGAGCATAAGCTTGTGAAATATTTTTTCTAGAAACCGCAGATCTCCTTTGTTATTGTTTGCAGCTTTTCCCATCCTGTAAACCTCCCACGCAGCCATGGCATGAATGGGCGGATTGCTGTCACTGAAATTCCATTCATAAGCAGGCAGTTGCCCATTTGGATGCATGTACCATTCTTTGGTTAGAAATAACAACTGGCTCTTTGCAAAATCTATATCCACCATAGCCAAAGGCAAACAATGAAATGCCATGTCCCAAGAGGCAAACCATGGGAATTCCCATTTATCGGGCATTGAAAGGATTTCCTTATTATCAAGATTTTCCCATTCTGCATTGCGTGCATTTTTCCTTTCCGGCGGAGGAGTGGGCTGAGCAGGATCGCCGTTCAGCCACTGATGCACATTGAAATAATAAAATTGTTTATTCCACAACAAGCCGGCAAGCGCCTGTTTTTTTATGTTGAAAATATCCTTCTGCTTTTCATTGTCCAAAACTTCCCTGTAAAAAATATCCGCCTCCTGTTTACGGCGTTCAAATATTTTATCAAACCTTGCAAAACTATACTTGGCATCTTTGCACAAAGACACCCGCACCGTTGCGCTTTCGCCTGGTGCTATGCATAATTCATAATTCAATGCTGCCTTAGTGCCATTCAAATTTTTATTGACGCTATCCATACCGTGAACAATATGATCATTGATCCCATCTTTATAATAGGTCGTGCCACTCTGATGTCCATAAAGCCTTTGAGTATTTGTTTCGTTATCACAAAAGATTAAATCGTGCCGACCTTCGCTGAAAAGATAATACTGCCCGAGGTTTTTGTGATAGACATCAATGATGTTTTGGGCAGTAGCAGACAACTGAGGTTTGTAATCATCATACCCCCATGCCCAGGTATTCCTGAACCATAACGACGGGATAAGATTGAGAGAAGCAGACTCGTTTGCGCGGTTGTGAACAGTGATACGAATCAGGATATCGTCAGGCGACTCTTTTGCATATTCAATAAAGATGTCAAAATACTTATCATCATCGAAAATGCCAGTATCTATAATTTCAAATTCTGCTTCTTCTTTTGTGCGTTTTTTATTTTCTTCAATCAACTGCCGATAAGGGAATTCCTGCTGCGGATATTTATAGAGCATCCTCATGTAAGAATGGGATGGTGTGTTGTCGAGGTAATAATACAATTCTTTCACGTCCTCACCATGATTTCCCTGATGATTCGTCAGCCCAAAATACCTTTCCTTTAGAATCGCGCCTTTCTTATTCCAAAAACCTACAGCAAAGCATAGCAATTGTTCATCATCACAGATACCTGCTATACTTTCTTCGCCCCAACGCCATGCCTTGCTGCGGGCCATATCATGAGTTGTATAGTTCCATGCATCACCTTCTGCACTATAGTCTTCCCGGACAGTGCCCCATTGGCGGTCGCTGACATAAGGACCCCATTTTTTCCATAAACTATTTTTTAGCCTTTCTTTTTCAGCAACCATATTTCATTCATCCAATCTTTAAAAGGCAAGCAATCATTAATGTCTATCAGTTCTTTATAAAAGCGATATCAGACTGCTGATACTTTGGCTGCTGCACCAGCATAGCCAGGTATTTAAAGCTTTCAAGCGGTGCTTTGGCCGCAAAAAGATTGACCATCCATGCGGGTGCATCGCCACCTGGGTCAATTTGCAGGTAATAAGTGACCCTGATATTTGACTTATCAACAGGTGCTATGGTCCAGGTCTCATTGGAAAAAGGGATGCGCACAATGTTCTTTTTTACAGGTATAAAATCAGGTACTCCAACAGCTTTTATTGTCATTATTTTTGTTGCAGGATCCTGCATAACTTTAAGATGAACAATCAGATCGCGGTTGTTGGCTGGCCATGGCGAATTTACTTCGGTATAAAAATAGAGTTCATTATCGCTCACTTGTTTCAACACATAGGACGTTTTGAGATTGCGTGACCATTTGCTGTAATTATCAATATCCAGAATGAGCGAAGCCATCTCGGATAGCGTTGCTTTGATTGTCATTTCAACTTTTATTTCATTGAATTTATATTGGCTGCTATTCCGGCTATATACCCTAATGCTGTCTTTGTCTTTTTTCAGCACCCACCCATCCTGTGCGCTTGCAGATAAGCTGGCTAAAAAGATGAATGAAATAATCGAAAAAAATATGTGTTTCATATACTTGATATTTGTGCGCAGTAAAAATGGCAGTGATTTGCCATTGGGACTACCCATTATTTTTTTGAACTTTGATGCAGCGCTATGGGCGAATAAACACATGGTCATCAACCGTATTAACCGAAAGCATTTGTAGCAGGGATCCGGCATATTGCGATTCACCATTGAATAATTTTATTATGAAACTTCCAATGCTATCGTCAGCAATTCCATTTTTTTCTTTGGCTGAACTGTTATTCGGTGATGGTTTTGTGAGATGAGCCACCGCCAAATGATAACATTTTATATTGCAACCTTTTACTTCTTCACAAAAAACTTTAGCCATTTCTGTTTGCATGCCCGATGACAGATCTGCGAGTACAGAACGACAGCTATTGTCAGCATCCGTGATATTGTTGATGCTGATGAACATCCCGTGTTTGCTTTCTTTCATACTTCCGAGCACTACACGTGCCGCGATAAAGAAGGCGGTAATATTATGGTCAATCATTTTCTCCCAGTCCATAATATCTGTCTCTGTGAGCACGCTTCCGGATTCAGGCGTATCAAAGCAAATCACAGCAAGATCTATCTTTCCGAATTGGTCTGTGATGCTTTCTGCCACTTCAAAAGCTTTGTCATAATCCGGATAATCGGTAAGGAGGGTAACCAGTCTCGCCGTATTGATATCTGCCACGCATTCTTTAAGCATGGAAATTTCACCGACGCTTTTTGCAGGCACAATGACTGTAGCACTCTCCAATAACAAACTTCTTACAATGGAGTGAATTACAAATCTGGAAGAGCCCGCCACAATAGCAACTTTATCGTTCATTAATTTATCCATGATTGCTTCGCATTAATTGTTTCAATTCACTATGCAAAGTTGTTTCAGATAATCACAGATAAGAATATCTGAAAGAGGGGAATATATGTCTGAAAGGCATTTGTTAAAATAGCGGGAGCTAAAAAATCCGGGATATTACTGCCAGATAAGAATGGCAGGATGATTTGAGCAAACGAAAGGTCGCAGAATGATTCGTGATGAACCCTCCAGCATCAGATATCCGATATGATAGTGAAATGCAAGTTCTCTATGAATAAATGATTCTATTACCCAATAAAATCTGATGTTATTCAAGTCTTATTGTTCATAGAGAACCGTTGCCTTTTTACTGCCAATCATCAAATCGAATTCTCCCGCCTCTGTGACTGTTTTTAATTGTGCGTTCACAAATGCCAGATCATTTTTATCAATGATGAATGTTACAGTTTGCTGCTCCCCGGCTTTCAAAAATATTTTTCTGAATGCACGAAGCCGCTTCATGTTCGGGGTGATGCTTGCATATTGTTCATGAGAATATAATTCAACTGCGTGCTTGCCGTCTTTTGTTCCGGTATTCTTCACCGTGACGCTGACAGTTAATTTTTCATTGCCTTTCAGTTTATCTGAGCTTAGCTTAATGTCACCATATTCAAATGTTGTATAGCTCAGGCCCCACCCAAAAGGAAATAAAGGATCATAGCCGCCGTTCACATTGTCGTTGAATACTTCTCTTACATCTTCTGTTGGCTTTCTGTCATACAACACTATTTCCCCCATACTTTTCGGATAGCTGAAAGGAAGTATGCCATCAGGATTGTAATCGCCAAACAGCACATCCGCAATTGCTTCGGCAGACTTTCTTCCGCTCCAGTAGGTCATCAATATCCCTTTCATCTGTGGCTCGATGGATGTAATGAAACGCGGACGCCCTTCTGATAATACCAAGATCACCGGTTTGCCTGTGGATGCTGCGGCTTTTGCAAGGTTCAACTGATCTTCGGGCAAAACCAGGTCCCGAATGTTGCCCGGGCTTTCAGCATAAGCGTTTTCGCCGAGGCATAAAACAATCACATCTGCATTGACTGCGGCAGCTTTCAGTTTATCAACATCAAAATTCGCGGCATTATCAAAGCCTTTCGCGGAGGTTGTAATGATATTTGTTGCGCCAATTTTATCTGTGATTGTTTGCACGATCGTCTTGCTATCTTTCGGATACCATTGTTCATCTTTGCCCTGCCATGTGTAGCTCCAGCAACCGTTCAATGCGCTGATGCTTTGTGCCGCAGGACCTGCAACCAAAACCTTCTTATTCTTTGAAAGCGGCAAAATATTATTTTCGTTCTTCAATAATGTCATTGCTTCATGTGCTGCGTCTAATGCGAGTGATTGGTATTCGGGTTTTCCGAAATTTGCTGATGCCGCTCCCTCCGGGTAAGGATTTTCAAAGAGACCCACTTTCAATTTCAATAATAAAATCCTTTTCACCGCATCATCAATCCGGCTCATTGGCACTTCATTCTTCTGCACGGCTTCTTTCAGCAAATCAAAAAAAGAAAAATCGTTGGGCACCATGCTCATATCGATGCCTGCATTTACAGCCATCACAACAGCGGCACGTGGTGTGCTGGCTACATTGTGACGCGTATGCAGCCTGATGATGTCCTCCCAATCGGTCACTATCAAGCCTTCAAAACCGAGCTCTCTGCGCAACACATCGGTGAGCAGGTATTTACTGGCATGCACGGGAGTGCCGTTGATTTCTCCTGAGTTGATCATGATCGTAGATGAACCTGTTTTCACCGCTTCGCGGAATTGCGGCAGGTAATATTCCCGCATTTCGATCTCAGGCAAATAGATAGGTGTTCTGTCTTTTCCTGTGCGTGAAGCTGAATAACCAAGATAGTGTTTCATGCAACTGGCAACGGCAGTTGGGCTGCGCAAACCATCTTCTTCATATGATTTGATTGCTGCAGAACCCATTGATTTGCCGATATAAACATCTTCGCCATAGGTTTCAGGAAATCTTGACCACAATGGCTGGCGGCCGCAATCCAGCACTGGTGCAAAGTTCCAGCGAACACCTGAGGCACGTAATTCTTTTGCTGTCACTTTTGCTGCTCCTGTTACCAGATCCGGGTTTCGGGTAGCTGCCATTGCGATGCTCTGAGGAAATAAAGTGGCATCCAGCGTATATGTTTGCCCGTGAATGCCATCCAGACCATAAATAACGGGGATGTGCAACCGTGTTTTTTTTGCTTCATCCTGGATTTGTGTGATCACAACATGCCATTGATCTACTGTCAGCGCATGGCCAGTCACATTTAAAATCGAGCCTACTTTATAATGCTGTATCGCTTTACGTAATGCAGCCGTATCAAGTATCCCGTCCTGCTGAGAGCAAACAACCCCAAGTGTAACCTGCGTCATTTGACCTATTTTTTCGTCCAGTGTCATTTGCTTTAAAATAGCATCTGCTTTTTGCTGGTCAGTCAATTTGATTTGCGCAAAAGTGATTTGCGAGAATATTAGCGCTGCTAAAATGGCTGCAATCGTTTTCATGATGTTGTCAGGTTATTATTATGTCTAAAAATAAGATTTAAATGATGTGATCGAAAGGTTCAATGTTTCCGTAACAAAAATTGGATACGCTTGATTGTCTCCAGACAAGCACGGGTATTATGATACGGGCATTTCCAGAAACCCGCTTTGTCCTGACCCTCCATGATTGAATTATCTGCATTCACTCCCCAAAACCATTCGCCGTTTTTGTTGTCTTTTATATGCTTTTTTATGAATTGCCAGCTATCAAAAGATTTTTCAAGATACGACTCATCATTACTTATCTGATATGCATTCATAAAACCGATCATCGCTTCTGCCTGTGGCCAGGAATGCTTTTCCCGTATCAGATGATTAGTATTATGCTCATACCAGAGGCCACCGTCAGCATCTAACCCTTCAAGCACTGCGTGAGCGATTTTCATGGCAGCCTGTTCCATTTCGCTAATCAGTTCCTGATTATTTATTTTCTGAGCGCAATGTTGCAAAAGCCACGCCGCTTCAATATCGTGACCATAGGAAATGATATTGGATTTTGGATTCCACTCCTCATCAAAAAACAAATTCAAATTCCCCGACTGGTTATTGATAAAATATTTTACAAAAACTTCCAGCAGATTTTCAATTTGCGTCTTCAAAAAATGATCCGGCCATACTTCATAAAGATTGGCGTAAGCTTCAATAATATGCAAATGCGTATTCATTGTTTTCTTTTCATTTGCATCTTTCTTGCTCAGGCGAAGGTCTGACAATGGTTTCCATTCTCTGCTGAATGCTTCGTAATAGCCTTTTCGTTTCTTATCAAAACTATATTGCTCCATTATTTTAAAAAGATGAATTGCCGCGTCCAAGATTTTGGATTCCGGAACTGCTTTATAATATTCGCTCAAACCATATAAGCAAAATGCCTGTCCATATATTTGTTTTCTGGCATTCCGTATTTCCCCTTTATAATCAACGCTCCAGTAAACGCCCCCATATTCTTTATCAATAAAATGATTGACTATATAGTCATAAGCTCTTTCGGCAATTAACAAATACCCTGAGTTTTTTGTATAATCATACGCGGCACTGAATGCCCAAAGAATCCGGCTATTCAATACTGATCCCTTGTGAGATTCGGGATCGGGGGAATTATTGTTATCCACTTTACCATAAAACCCTCCGTGCTTTTCATCCAATGTATATTTTGCCCAGTATGAAAGAATATCGGTCAGCTCCGCCGTAGTTTCCTTTTTATACACCGACAAATCCACCTTCATGAATAAATGCTTTATTGTTGTCAATAATTTTATTCAATGTATTTACTGAGGCAGATGAAGTGAAGCCATCCGGAGGCGTATTCATTACATAATCAAGCAATTTGTCAATAGTAGAAACAGCCACATGCATCCGTGAATCTGAAGATGCATAATAAATAAAAACACTCCCGTCTTCATCCGCCACCCATCCATTGCTGAACAGTACATTTGAAACATCTCCTATCATTTCTTCGCCTTCCGGCGCTATAAAATAGCCACCTGGTTTGTATATGACTCTGGTAAGGTCCGAAAGATCAGTCATGAACAGATAGCACACATAACGAAAACCCGATGCCGTGTTGCGGACACCGTGAGCCATGTGCAGCCATCCAAGTTTGGTTTTTATAGGCGCGGGCCCAAGGCCATTTTTCAGTTCATATACAGTATGATAAACTCTTTTATCGATCACTATTTCCTTTTCGATCACTGCATTTGTAATAGAATCGCTGAGGCCAAAGCCGATACCACCACCACTTCCGGCATCAATGAAACTATCCTGCGGCCTGGTATAAAATGCATATTTGCCATTCACGAATTCGGGATGCAACACCACATTGCGCTGCTGAGGGGACGGCGTTTTTAAATCGGGCAGCCGCTCCCATCGTTTCAGGTTTTTTGTTCTTGCTATGCCGCATTGAGCGATGGCCGCGGATTGATCGCCCGCAGGCGCATCAGGGTCTTTTCGTTCGGCACAAAATATGCCATATACCCAACCATCTTCATGATGAACCAGGCGCATATCATAAATATTCGTTTCAGGCTCATCAGTTTCCGGCATCCATACAGGATATTCCCAAAACCTGAAATGATCAACACCATTGGGGCTTTCAGCGATTGCAAAAAAAGATTTACGGTCAGTGCCCTCCACTCTTGCAGCCAAAATATATTTATCGTGCCATTTCATTGCACCTGCATTGAAAACAGCATTAATTCCGAACCTCTCCATAAGATATGGATTGGTTGTCTCGTTCAGGTCATATTTCCAGAATATTGGGATATGTTCTGACGTCAGTATCGGGTTATGATAACGGTCGAAAATGCCGTTGCCAGCTTCTTTGATTTTATTAGGCTGAGTTACCAGCTTTTCGAATTTTTTCTGAAGCTTTTCTAATCGCTTCTCAAATGAATTTTCCATTGTGAGTTTTTAATTAATTACATTAATATTCTTTCAACCTGTCCCACCAGGTCTTTTTCAATATCATGATAATCACAAACAACAATACAATGGTTATGAACAGAGGCAGTTCCATCCAAAGCACGATATACATAGGTAAAATAGTGAGGCATAGCTGGCCAATGATACCAAGCACCACATTAAACATATTTATACTGAAATTTTTATTCCCTTCAAAAGAAGGGTCTTCCTTTATGACAATTTCATGCACTGGTTTCCATAAGCCCCAGGGGCGGACTGACCTGTAAAATGATTTTAAGATACCCATATCCGTTGGTGGCGAAGAGTAAGAGCCCATAACAGAACCTGCGAGAGATAATACAAATAATATCGGCCAGTAATAAAGATCCAACCCGCTGAGCACATCTAAAGATTTTAATACTGCGAGTGCGATTGCGGGAACAATGCCTGCAAGCATGCCCCAGAAAAAGCCATTTGCATTAAAGCGCCACCAATGCCATTTAAGCACATTGGATGCCACATAACCACCATACAATCCCGACACAATCCATTGCAAAACAGTATTTACATCTTTTACAAAGAGGCCAAGCACAACTCCTGTGGCCACTACCACCAGCCCGGCGAGGTAATTCATTCTGATCGTCCTTTTGGAAGAAGCATCCGGGTTGATATATTTCAGGTAAATATCATTCACGATGTAAGCCTGCGCTGCATTCAGTGTTCCCGAGAACGTTCCCATAAACGCGCCAAGCAATCCCGTGAGCACCAGACCCATCAGGCCGACAGGCAAAAAATTGTTGATGGTTGCAGGCAATATTTTCTCGAAATCTGTGCCGGCAGGTGTCTGAAGGCTGCCATTGATCTGGTTGAAATACAAAAGCGCCAGTACGGTTAATCCGATTACCATTGTGTAACGGATGGGCAGTAAAATGATAGAAACAAACCCGCTCATTTTGCTTGCCTCCTGGGGGGATCGTGTGCTCAATACTTTTTGCATGTCGTAATTCGGCGCCGGCCCTGCCAGGCTTGCGAACACACCTTTGAATAACATCATCATAAAAAAGATCCCAAATAAAGAAAAACCATCATCATTGATTTTTTTGTTTGCATCGCTCACAATGTGGCTCCAGTCCAAATTTAGTTTCCAGCCAAAGAATGGATTGCGCCAGCCATCAGGAACATTCACCTGATGCCCATGTAATTTTATCATTGCAATAATGCCAATACTTACGCACGCAACAGCCATAATGCAATACTTGATCACATCGCCCAAGACAATGCTGTGCATGCCGCCCAAAATGGAGTAGAACATGGCGAACAAGGTGAATACGATGCCGTAGAAATGAGGTACATAAGCGGGTGCGACATAAAAAGGCACATAGTGCTGAACCATTTCCCATGGTATAAATATCTGCATGAATTTGCCCAGGCCGACAAAGCCATAGGCCATAAAACCGAGGCAGCTTAACAGCGCAAATGCCACTACAATATTGTGTGATGCCCTGACTCCAGTACCCGACTTGCCAAACCTTGTTGCCAGCCATTCCGCGCCTGTAGTAGCATTGGATCTCCGAAGCCATCGTGATAAATACATCATCATGAACACCTGATTAAAAACCGGCCAGAGCCAGGGGATCCATATGCTTTTCATTCCGTACACAAAACAAAGGCTCACCATCCACATAGTGCCTGAAATATCAAACATATCCGAAGCATCGCTCAGCCCGAGCATATACCAGGGCAGCGATTTGCCCCCTAACAGATAGCTTTCTTTATTTTTGCCCGCTTTCTTTCTTAAAAACCATCCTATCATCAGCATGGTAATCAGGTAGGCTGCAAGAATCAGTATGTCCGGTAACTGTAATTTCATTTATTCAACCGCATTGTATTTTAACGGCATAGCATGTCCGTAATTTTTACTGATAGATTTTCTCTTTCGCCGCATCCTTTCCGAATAAAGTGCGATCCAGATTATAAAATCTGAGGAAATCAGTTGCCGATTTATCCCCTTTAAAAGGAACATAATATTCATAATCCTTTTGGCTTTCTTTATAGCCTGCATTCCGCCATGCCAATGCATAAGAAAGATGGTGATGCTCGAGGGCTTTATAAAACACATTTGTCCACCAGGTGCTGTCGGGTAGCGTATTAAAGCCAAATTCGGTCAGTGCAGCAACTTTATTTTTCTTTGAAGCAATGTATTCAATATCGTTCAGGCTGCGCTCAGTTTCTGTTATGAATTTATCATTTGAAAGTATGTCACCTTTCTGGTAAATATCAAACCCTACCACATCTGCATATTCGTCGCCCGGGTATCTTTCCAGATATTCCTCCCGGGTTGCAAACCTGTCTGTATTGTATGCGTATAAAAGATGATGGATATTTTTTACATCCCGCAGATATGTTACGGTAAAACGATAGAGGTTTATCATATCCTGCGGCGAAGTATTCCTGCCACCCCACCAGAACCAACTGCCATTTAGCTCATGAAAGGGCCGGAAAATGACTGGTATTAATTCACCGTTTTTACCTCTTAAACTTTCGAAGAAAACAGCGACTTTATCCAGCCATGATTTAAACAACTCGTGTTTCTCTCCCCCGGGTAAAACAGCAGCAACAGTGCCCGGAGCAGGATCCCAAGCTGACTTTCCGGTGAGCGGATTGTTAAGATGCCAGCTAATAGTTATCACACCTCCTCTGTTATATGCCTTTTCGATAAAGACTTTCATTTTGTCAAACGGCACCCCATCTAAATTAGCAGGCTTGTCTATCTCAATACGACCAAGTTCCCATCCGTACAATGCAGGATAATCATTTACCACGTCGTGAATATCGCTTCTCCCATTTTCATATTTCCATCCAACGCCATAGGCAAGATCATCCTGATGCCCAAATAAAAAACCTGTGCCGGCTATTTTTTTTAAGTTTCGGTAAAGATTGATGGTTTCTTTGGTGGCTTTAGGATCGGAAGGAAGGTCTTTGTTTTGAGCAAGGACAGTCAGATGAGGAGAAAATAAAAGCAAAAAAAAATGAAAGCATTTCAACATACATGAAATTTTTCAAATAGAGATCTAACGTATTTCATTTATTTCAGAATAACACTTATTACTCTATTGTACGTTGAATAAGAATGAAAATAGAAATCAAGAATGGAAAAAAAATACAACCGGTTTTTTGAACCTTATACAACAAGCAATATTGCTTCAAATGTAGCTTTAACCGATCTTACTCCTAAAATACTTTATTATCCTTTATTTATATTATTTATACGAATTTTAAATCAATTTAAATGAAACACAAACAAAAACGAGTGTTGTATTGACTTATATAACCCATACTATTATTTTATTTTAATAGTACTATTTAAACAAATATTCTATAGTTTTAATTTTCTTTATCATGGAATTGCCAAGCTGTACCAACCATATATTATGAAAAGCGAAATAATGAGGGAGATAACCCCATTAACACAAAACGATTGCTTCACTTTATCTTCGAGAATCAAATCAGCATTTGATTTCCCGCTGCATTGCCACGAAGAATTCGAATTGAATTTTATTCAAAATGCGAAAAACGCAAAAAGGCTTGTAGGCGATCATATTGAAGAGATCGGAGATCTGGAATTGGCATTGATCGGCTCCAATCTTCAGCATGCATGGTTTACCCACCATTGTCAAAGCAAAGAAATTAAAGAGATTACGATACAGTTTCACAAAGACCTTTTCGATGAAAAATTTCTTCGCAGAAACCAGCTTAGCTTTATCAAGACAATGCTCGATAAATCTTCCAGAGGGATACTTTTTTCCAGAGCAACAACTGAACAACTTGCACCGAGGATCAGCGGACTATCCCAAAAACAAGGCTTCGATTCAGTGCTGGAACTGATGTCCATACTGCATGATCTTTCCACATCAAGAAACATGCGGATACTATCCGATTCAAGCTTTAATGTTTCCGAGAAATTCAGTTACAGCAGCCGCCGCATAGAAAAGGCATTTGAGTATATGAACCAGAACTTCGATAAATCCATTACATTAAGCGAAGTAGCAAGGCTGTCCAGCATGTCCGAGGTTTCTTTCAGCCGTTTTTTCAAACAGCGCACAGGCAACAGGTTTATTGATAGCCTGAATGAAATAAGGCTGGGTCATGCAAGCCGTATATTGATTGAAACAACACAAAATATTTCGGAGGTGGCATATGACTGCGGATTCAATAATATATCGAACTTCAACCGCATCTTTAAGAAGAAAAAAGGATGTACTCCCAAAGAGTTCAGAGAAAGTTTTTCAGGAACAAGGATTTTTATCTAATAAAGATTAAGGACATATATTTCTCTCAATTGATTGCCAAGTAACGATTTTCATGCTCTGCTTTATGAAATTATGAATTCCGGGTTTACATCCATCTGCAATATGAAGCCGGAGAGACACCGGGAAGTCAGGGATTTGCAGTTTTTGTGGATAATTTATTATTATGGTAAGGATACTTACATGTAAATTGTATAAACTTACAAAAAATGGCCCTTCTCCCATCCCTTCAGTTACGTGATTACGGAATAGTCAGCACCATTCACATATTGCAATCCGGAGAAGTAATCAGCTCTGTTGAGGATTATTTAAAAGTCGAGGACAGGTTTTCCTGGGTTGACAGGGCGTACATTGTGTCTAAAATCCTGCATTTGCGAAAGCTTACTGATGACCGCAAAAGATCGGTGATAGTTATTTATGAAGACGGCCACATGATACGGGAATATGTGAATGTGGAACACGAGTTTGTGCCTCTTGCATATTGCTGAAAGTTCCCCGAATTTATTTTTTAGGATCGGAAACGGTTAATCAATACTTATCGTCGTTCACTTCAATCCAGTATCCATCAGGATCCTGCAGATATATCTGATTAACACCATCAGGCCGGAGTTGAATCTTCTTAGTTTCCCCGCTAAAATTTCCATATTTTATATTCATCTCCTCGAGATGTTTTATAAACCCTGCTAATGAACCGACGCTAAAGCTTACATGAACATTAATGTCGTGAGGTGTAATTGAAGTGGCGCCTTTTATCACATGCAGTTGGCTATGCTCCCCTATCCTGAACCAAACATGCCTGCCATCATTGAAAGGATTGGCGATTTTTGGAATACCAATTACCTTCTCATAAAATGCAGCGCTTTTTTCAAGGTCAAATACATACAAGGCGATATGATTAAAAACAGGCACTTGCTTTTCTGATGCAGTCTGCGAGCAGGCTATCGGGGTTTTTGCAGCAGCAAATATTACTACAAAAGCTATTACAATTTTTTTCATAAAACCATTTTTGTAAAATAATAGTAAAACCATCCAATCCTAAATCAGCAGACACAAATTAAACAAAATAATTGAGGTGAGACATAATATACTATCGCAGAGCCATCCTGGTTAAAGCGGCAACGTAAAAATATTTCATTAATCTCCTGTGTGCACTTTAGGGGTATGCAGGAATTCTTTTCTGTTTGATTTCATCTTAATCAACGCTTTCATCATCGTAAACATCAGAATTGGCAAATGGGATATTGCTTTCAGCAAATCCTTATTAAAAAACTTTACGGGGATAGAGATTATCAAGGCAACAATATATGCGCCCAGCAGCACAAACCACCAATGAAAAGATGGAAACAGCATCTGATAATGGAATAAATACTGAACAACAAAAACGAAAGCAATAAAAGAAAAAAGGAGAAGGTATAATGACCGTGGCAAAAGCAAAGTCTGAAATAATTTATACCAGTAGGTCTTAGTGTTTTTCAAAATGACGATATCAGCATCAAAAAATCGTTTGAAATTATTCAATTGTGCCTCCAGCCAGCGCAGGCGCTGCTTTTCAAACACCGCTGCAGATGAAACCTTCTCATCATACACCAATGCGTTATCGATAAATTCTACAACTATACCATCTTTCATTAATTGCAGGTCAATCTCCCGGTCTTCTCCGGGATTGTGAAGGATTTGGGGAAGGCTGAAAATCTTTTTAAATTCTTCAAACTCAAATGCCATACCGGAGCCAATTAATGATGAGGAGAAACCAAGTGCCCGCTGTCCACGGCGAAACAGATTATTGTTGATCTCTTCACTGATCACATCAAGCATCGCAACCGCATTATTTTTATTTTTTGCTGCACGATGACATTGCACCGCTTTAAACCCTCTTTGAAATGCATGATTCACTTTTTCAAGGCATCCCGGTGACATTACATTATCCGCATCCAGAACAACGACTATATCGTATTTATTGATCGCAATCTGGTTCATAGCTTCGTGAACAGACTTGGCTTTCATGCTTATTTCAAACTCCACTTCAATTACATTCACGGGCAATGCCCTCATTTTATCTATCGTGATTTTTTGCAGCTTGTCTGCAATCACAAAAACATCAAACGAGTTTCGCGGATAGTCCTGTTGAATAGCTTTGAATGCAGTATCGACAATTATATTATCTTCCCTGTAAGAAGGGATCAGCACCGCAATCTTTTTTTGTTCGGGAAAAGACGAATAGACATACCCGTTACTAACCCTTCCGGCAACAGATACCAGAAGAAAATAAGCAGAAATAACAGCGAGGTAAATAAAAAGAACACCAAAAATAATATGAAGCAAAAATAAAAACATGATTCTTTAACGTATGATTGCTGCCTGTAGTATTGACCAAAGTGAATGCTCTGAAATCCTTTGTTCAAACCGGAGAATAACTCGGCGAATATAAATTCCAGGCCATCCCCTTTAAAAAAAATTTCAATTGTTCAAACTGGCGCTTTGCGAGATAAGTTATTATGGCCTTGGGCGCAGCAAAAAAAACAAAAAAAAGTGTAAATACCAGCAACTGTATGAAATTACTATTCCTGCGCATATATAATATCCGGTTGCGGGTATGATAATATACTTTCATCGGATTCTCTTTGCCCACGGACATAGATTCTTTATGATAAATCAAAGCATCTGCTGCATACCATATTTTGTATCCGGCTTTCAATATCCTTGCAGACCAATCCCATTCCTCATAATACAAAAAGAATTTCTCAGGGAACATGCCGGCCTTTTCTGCCACTTCACGCTTTACCATCATGGCGCAACCATGTGCGGCATAGGTCGGGCCTGAGATATCATATTGGCCAACATCCTTTTCCATATCGCCAACGCCGGCCACACGGCCTGTGTACATATTCATTTTGTTAAATCCCGCATACTGAATGATATCAGGGCTGTGGAAGTAATGTATTCTAGGGCATGTGACTCCAATCTGTGGGTTTTCAATAAATGGCTGTAAAAGATTGTCGAGCAAATTTTCCGTTACTTCCGTATCGTTGTTCACGATAAAAAAAAAATCTCCTTTAGCCTTGCGCATCCCCCAGTTATTGCCTGCGGCAAAACCTAAGTTTTCAGGGCTCAGCAAAACCGTGGTGTGGGGGTAGTTGCCCAATTCTATGAGCGGTGTAGGATCTATGCGTGAAGCCATGTCGCAAACCAGTATCTCATAATTTGGGTACTTCAATCCCATTGCGGATTTCAGGAATTCACATGTTATTTTTTCCTGATTATAATTGAGCGTAATAATTGAAATTAAAGGCTTACGATCCTTTAACATGTAGTTCTTTTTTGAATCAAATTAAGCATTTGTCTTTTGGAACAAGGCAGATGGTGTATTAGCCATAATCCAAAGATCGTAAGCAAAATTATATTTATTCGCGTAGTCAATATCAAGATTTATCCTTTCCTCAACAGACATATCTTCTCTTCCCCTTTTTTTGATTTGCCATAAACCAGTGATTCCGGCAGGTGCCATGAAACGCTTAGCCCAGTCATCTGTAGTTAACGTAGCAGCTTCATAAAGTGGCAGAGGCCGGTTGCCCACTAATGACATGTTGCCCAAAAGAACATTTAACAACTGAGGCAGTTCATCCAAGCTGGTGTTCCTTAAAAAAGTGCCTACTTTGGTGATGCGCGGATCGTTATTTATTTTAAAGAAAACCGGGCCTTCGCTTAAGCCTGCGTTATATTGATTGAGATGAGAAAATTCAGCAATCTTTTCATCTGCCCCGACGAGCATGGTCCTGAATTTATAAAAATCGAAAATCTTGTAGCCCTTGCCTGCCCTTTTTGAAATGTAAAAAACCGGGCCTTTTGATTCAATCTTTATGGCCATGGCTATCAACAAAAATAAGGGGCTTACTATCAATAAGGCTATTGATGAAACAATAATGTCAAAAATCCTTTTTAAGACATTGCTTATAATGAGGGATTTTGAGCGCTCCTTTAAATCCTGATTGATTTGCAATTCGCCCGGATTAGACTTTATTTTTGTAAGAAACCTTCCTTTAGCCAAAAGGCTTTCTTCATCATAAGTTTCCAAAAAGATGATTTCATCCGGCAATTTGTGCTTACGATGTTGATTCAGTTCTTTTTGAGATAAATCTGTTGCATCAAGAACAAAAGGAATGGATGACAACGCGGGGTGATTATTCAGGAATTGCCTGAAACTCTTAATTGCGGAGAAATCGAAATGCGATTCGCAAAAAATTATTTCCGGGATAATATTTTTCTCCTGCTCCAAAGAACGCTTTAGCTCGATTTTTGCGTTTTCAAGTGCCTCAGAGGCGTAACCTCTTTTAAAAACTTTAACCAGTTTTTCAATATTTCCCGAGTTTTTGCCGATATAATAAAAACCGCTGTTTTTATACGTTATTGGTCCTGATGAATAATACGATTTAATTGCATATCGGGCAAACGCCTGACTGCGTAAAGTTGACTTGGGTAGAAAAGTAAATTCCATAATAAGGGTTTATAGTTTCATGTATACGGCAAGCATGTTATCAACTAGCTTTTAAAGTATAATCATTGAATTGGCTGTTAACAGACAAAACTTTATTTATTTCACTAAGCAAATTCACGGGATTAAACGGCTTTAGAAAATAAGAAGCCACTTTATATTCTTCGCACCTACCCTGTGTTTCACCCAGGCTCAGGCTTGATAAAGCAATAATCGGAATATCTCCGAATATGCCGCTGGAAGAAAGATGCTGTATGATCTCCCAATTTTCCATATCCGGCAATTGCGGATCAATGATAAATAAATCAGGTAGTCTTTTTTTTGATAACCAGTACATTGCTGAACAACCATCCGGAATCGTAATAACATCGTACTCTTTTGAAAGCACAGTTTGAAGCAAAAACCTGATCGCTTTGCTGTCATCAATTGCTAAAATTTGCTGTTTCATGGGCTGAAGTAAATTAAGTTTACAAAAAACTCAATCTTTCATTAGGGGGTAAATTGGAAACAGGCTTACAAAGGAATTGCATTTATAAGATGTACTCTTAAAAGAATAATCTGGATTTATAAAACCATTATAACAATTGGTAAGAATCGCCTTTGAGGTAATTTCAATGGATTTTGAAGAATATAAACAACCGTTTGAAATTTTAATTTTAAGTATCAGGTCAGTTCTTCAAAGGAAGTTGAATCTCTATTGGCAGGAATAATTGCGGGGTAAAAATAGCAACAATTTTTCAAAAACCAAATTTCACACTGATTATTTTATTCACACATTCATCCGAGTTATCGCATCAAATCGTAAAATCTCTTATGCTGCTGCTTTTTGAGCCATCATTTTCCTGCATTATCGTCATTTTTTACCTGAAAATATTATTCTGGCAATCAGGCTCTTTGCCCACAAAAAGAAAAATAACCCAAAAATTAGATTTGGAGTTAAAGCTGGTTTTTGCGAGCTGCTTTTTCCCAAAGCACAGTTTGCTTTTTTGTTATAAACCTTTTAAACCCAAGAAAGACAGAGATATTCATGAAAAAGAAATAGTAAGGGATATACAAGGATTTGATTTTAATATTTTTGTTAGCATAAAACCAGCCCAGCAACGCGCATGAGTAAAAAAGGATTTGTAATATCAAAAATGCCTGATAAACCATGCTTCCATTTAGAATCGCTATCAGCATGTTTGTTATAAGCAGCAACACCAGGCAAAGCGGGCAAAGAGTCCATCTCAAAATGCGATGAGAGATAAATTGAAATGAAAGGGATGGATATTTAAAAATATTGAAAAGCCCTTTTAAAATAACCATTGCCTGAAATGCACCAGCGCAGATCCTTATTTTTCTTTTTTCCTCTTCTTTCATTGACAAAGATGAATCTTCCATTGCAAAAGAGCCTGGCTCGTATCTTATGACATAGCCTTTCATGCAAATCTTGAGCGATAAGACAAAGTCTTCAATAATGATATTCTCTTCTGCCTGCTCGAACAAATCTGTCCTTAATGAAAACAATTCACCCGCTGCGCCAACCACTGAATAAAACTCAGAATCAAGTTTTTTCAGAAATGATTCATATTTCCAATACAGCCCTTCACCTGCACCGGCAGCCCTGGCATCAGAGCCTGTGATCACTTTTTTTTCACCGGCAACTCCGCCGACGACCGGGTCAGCATAGTGCTTTGCTATTTCTGTAATGCATCCGGCATTCAGTAAAGTATTGGCATCAGAAAAAATCACATAAGGCGTGGAAACAAATTTCATGGCCCTGTTCATTGCTGCCACTTTCCCGCGACGCGGGGGCTCATGAAGCAATTGTATTTGCGGGAACCGGCTTATAATTTCAGGAGTCCGGTCAGTTGAGCCATCTGTTATAAAAATCATTTTGAGCTTTTCGGGCGGATAGCTTAACTGAAAAGTGTTTTCTATTTTTTTTTGTATAAATCCTTCTTCGTTGAATGCCGAAACGATCAAAGTGATATCAGGTTCATAATGGCTTTCCGAAGAAGGCCTGCTGATTTTCTTTGTAAATGCCCGTTTTATTGATACCAGAAAATATAATAATGCCCCATAGCCGAGATAGCTATAAAACACAATAAAAAAGCTAAGCCAAAAAACACTTTTCAGATGATACATATTCAACAAAAAACATTTGTCGCCCTTAAACGGCTGCAATAACCTAATATTATTTTAAGCAGGCAAATAAATATGGTTTTAGCTTTTTAGCCAGAGGCCACAGAAGCTTATTCTTTTAAATATTTCAATTTTTAAAAATTATTATTACTTTTGGCCTTGTTCAAAAAGTAAGGCATCGACCTGCAAAATTCAGCTTTCAACTGCACTTTACTTTCCTGTTGCTTCTGTTGTTCCTTGAAAAGCTTCTTTAACATTTCTTCAATATCTTGTTTTATCCGGAATGATGTATATTTCGTAAAACTATCCGGTTGCTTTGCTTAGTTATTATTGAAACCATAAAATTTACCAACCCATGGATCTGAGCTATCTTTTCAGGGCTTTATTAAGAAAGAAGTGGATCATTATTTTGAGTGCTCTCCTTGGAGCAGGCATTGGCGTAGTTTTCACTATGTTCCAGAAGAAAAGCTATGTTTCGAATGCGCAATACACTACAGGCTTCAGCCAGACAGAAAAAAAGGTCAGCTTATCGCTCACGGAAATTTTAGATGTGAACCAGGTTGATTCAAGAGTAACCAATATAATTGAGACTTTTCATTCCCCTACTGTACTGGGGATGTTATCTTACGACCTTGTGCTCCATGACCTTGAATCATCGCACCCATTCCGCCCCCTCACTGCGAAGCAAAAAAAAGACACTGTTTATTTAACGGCCAACATTGAGAAAGCGAAAAGAATTTTGCATGACAAGCTGAACTCAATGCAGTTATTGACTACTTATGAACCGGAAGAAAAGAAAGTTTGGGATTTAATCGGGCTTTATGGCTACGGTGAATTTGCGCTCACCAAAAAACTGACTGTTGAAAGAATTCCACATACCGATTACCTGAATGTTTCATTCAGCTCAGAAAACCCTGAGCTTTCAGCTTATGTGGTAAACATTGTAGGCGTAAAATTCAAGGAATTTTATACTATGCTTACCTCGACCCGCACGAAAGAGTCCTTGACCAAACTTGATAGCCTTGCCACCGCAAAAAGAAGGCAAGTGGACAGCCTGAGGACTAGATATGAAAAATTCAGGAAAGAAATCGGCACCCCGAACATTGGGGATGCAGCAACAGTGGCTATGTCAGGTCTGCAGGAGTTGACCTCACAGAAAACAAATGAAGAATCAAAATTAAATCTGCTCATATCGTCATTGAATTCAGTAAATGAGGAGCTGACAACGCTGAACTCGGTTCCGGTAACTCAAGCACGTGTTGACAATCACAATGAAGAAATCCTGGCATTGAAAGAAAAAAACAAACAGTTAAATAGCCAGTTAGCAGAAAAGGGAGGCTCTGACCCTGACATTGAAGCCAAGATTGCAGATAACAGCAAAAAAATAGTAGCCCTCTCTACGAATATCCCCGGGTCATCTACAACGAACAGTTTGCAAAAAACGATTGACCGAAAAGATGAGCTCCAAAAAAAGAAGATCGACCTGGATGCCCAGATCACTGCAACAAAGCAAAATATCGCTCTTTACAATAAAAATGTGGAAGAGTTCAGAAAACAGGCATTTTCGGGCGGTGGCAACGAAGCGCTTGCGAATTCATTTCAAAACGACCTGAATGAAGCACAGAAGGATCTGGACAAATACAACAGCAGTATTTTCGCATCGCAAGATATCGAGGTAGCTCCTGATTTCAATTTCAAGCAAACATTGGAAGGCCAGCCCCCGATAATGCCCGAGCCGACTCACAGGACATTGATAGTCGGCATTTCAGGGCTTTCGATGCTTTTCCTGTCAACGCTATTTATTTTAATACTTGAATTTTTAGACACATCAATAAGGACGCCCTCATTTTTCCAGAAAGAAACAAAAATGAAGCTGTTAACGACGGTGAATAAGATTGACCTTCAGAAAAAACAACTAAAAGACTATTTTGAAGTGACCAATCAGCCAGACAGAGAAGCTTCTTTCAATTTTTTTATTGAGAACCTCCGCAAACTCCGTTTTGAACTGGAGAACTCCGGGAAAAAAGTAATCCTGATCACCAGCCTCAAACCCAAAGAAGGCAAAAGCACGATACTTGAAGCACTTGCTCATACCTTGAGCATGAGCAAGAAAAAAGTACTTATTATTGACTCAAATTTTTCTGACAACGCGTTAACAAGAACATTCAACGCAAAGCCAACGCTTGAAACTTTCAGCCTCAACGGGCAAGACAATGCGATTGATAAAATTTGGGGCGTAACTACACTGACCAATATCAGCAATACAGATATCATTGGCTGCAATGAGGGGAATTATACCCCGTCGGAAGTGCTCCCAAAAAACAATTTGTTGCTGAATATTCACAAAATTGCCCAGCACTACGATTTTATTTTAATAGAAGGCGCAGCGCTCAATACTCACGCCGACAGTAAAGAACTTTCAAAGTTCGCAGAGGGCATAATAACCGTTTTTTCAAGCAAGGACGTTATCAGGGAGATAGACAAAGAATCCATGCATTTCCTGAAAACAGGAACAGGCAATAAGTTTATGGGCGCTATATTGAATAATGTAAACGAGGAATATCTTGATTTCTGATCCTATTTCAGGATTTCAGGCTTAAGAAAAACATGACCCAACTTATATTGATTTTAATGAAGGCTTGATAATTTTACTAAAGCCATAAATATTTGCTGGAAGGAAGGAAAGATAAAACATCATAAAAGGTAGCCGTATCCGTTATGAAAAAACTAATATCGCAAAAACCGGAATTTAATGGAGCACCGTTTTATAAAAGGAAAAGATATCGTTTTGTTCAGCTTTCAGCCATGGGATTCAGAGATTGGCTTTAATTTCAAGGATATGGCTTATGAACTTGCCCGCTATAACAGGATCCTGTTCATTAACCGCGCTGACGACAGAGCATCTTTGCTTCCCGAAAAAAATGCCGCCAACCCCAATTCGGTAAATAAACAAAAAGAAGAGCTGAATAAGGTACACGAAAATTTTTGGGTGTATAATACAGGCGTCGTACTTGAGTCAATTAACTGGATAAACTGGAATGCATTATACGACTTTATAAACAAAGGCAATAACAGGCGTCTTGCAGAAAAAATAAACAAGATCATTCAACAACTGGAATTTAAAGATGTGATCGTCATAAACGACAATGATTTTTTCCGTGGTGTTTATTTAAAAAAAATGATACCGGCCTGCAGGAAATATATTTTTTATATCCGTGACTTTCTGACCATTCAGCCTTACTTTAAAAAGCATGGCAAGCGCCTCGAAAAAAAAATGATAAAGAGTTCAGATATGGTAGTTGCCAATTCTGCATATCTGGCTAACTATGCGAGGCAATGGAACAGCAATAGTTATGATATCGGACAGGGATGCGATTTTACCGGCTACCTTGCAGAGAACCTGCCGATTCCTGAGGATATGGCCAACATACCAAAACCAATTGTGGGCTATTCAGGCGCCGTTACATCCATGCGGCTGGATGAGGATATTTTAAAGAAAATCTCACAAGATGTTCCTTCCTGCAGCATCGTGCTTGTTGGTCCGGAAGACCCTGTTTTTGAAAAAAGCGGATTAAAGACCCATCAAAATATTTATTTTTTAGGGGGCAAAAGCCCTGAGAGAGTGCCCGAGTACGTTTATCATTTTGACATTTGCATCAATCCCCAGCTTGTTAATCCACTTACAATCGGCAATTATCCGAGAAAGATTGACGAATACCTTGCCATGGGCAAACCTGTTGTGGCAACCTTTACAGACGCAATGGAGATGTTCAAAGATCACGTCTACCTTTGTAGTGATAAAGAAGATTACCCGGAAAAGATCAACTCGATACTAAAAGACGGAAATGCTTTCAGCGATGAGCAGAAGAAAAGGCGAACAGGTTTTGCATTATCACACACATGGGAAAATTCTATAGGCCTTCTTGGTGATGCATATTATCATCAAGAGCACATAAAATAATTATAATAAAATGGCATCACCGGAAAATCAGAATAAAAAATTAGCGGAAATCATGACACTGATCATGATCGGGGCTTTCCTGATTTTTATATTTATCAAATTCTTGTTTTTCTGATTACATGAACAATTACAGCTACATAAAAATATTAAGCCCGGTAAGGGAATGGTTCAGGTATCATTTCATTGAAAAAAAACTGGGTTCAGCCGTTGGCTTTGCTGTAATCACCATTTTTGCTTTGCTGGTTGCTTATTCTACTGCGCTGATAGATTACAGGGCAGGGTTTGGGTTCGTGGGTCTTTTCGTTGTGATCCTCTTTGTGATATTATTCATCCGCTATCCATACTTCGGGCTCTTTTTTACTGTTATCTACTCTGCTTTGCCGAGCCTTCTCGGCAGGATATTTATGGATAGCTCTGTAAAAATAGAGTTCAGTAACGTAACTGATATTTTAACCTTGCTTCTTGTATTCACCGTATTTACAAAACCCAATTTACTTAAAACCAAAGGAATTGGTTTTTGGGGAAACCCTATAACTACGAGCTATCTTATATTGTTGTTCTTTTATATCCTCCAGGCGCTGAACCCTAATATGCACAGTGTTCTGGGATGGGCGAGTTTTATACGAAAATACATCATCATCTTTTTGTCTTTTTATGTTTTGTTCTGTCTTTTGAATTCCTGGGCAAGGATCAGATTCTTTATCTATTTCAATATTGCATTAAGCACGGCGCTGGCTATCTATTCCTGCAAACAACAATGGTTTGGGATAGCCAATTTTGAGATGCGTTGGGCAACTGCATCCCCAACAGGCTACATCATGCTTTTGCAGGGGGGATTGCTGAGAAAATGGTCAACACTATCAGACCCGGCAACATCCGGGATATTATTTTCTTCAGTTACTGTACAGTGCATTATTTTGATGTTAAGAGAACCGGGTAAAAAAGCGAAGTTTTTGTCTGGATCAGCAGGATTATTTAATATGCTTGCTTATGCCTATTCCGGCACCCGAACTGCTACGCTGATGTTGATTGCAGGGATCGCATTTTATTGTGTAGCGACGATTTACGAAAAGAGAACACTTATTTTCATGGTAGTGGCAGTCTGCGTATTCGCCTTCCTAATGGTAATGCCTTATTCCCCGCCATCCATACAACGCATCAGATCCACTTTTGAGGGCACTAAGGACATTTCTGCTGCCGTTCGCGAATACGACAGGCATCAGGTTCAGCCTTATTTGTACCAGCACCCTATGGGCGGAGGCATTTTTACCTGTGGCATGGAAGGCCCTAAATATAATCCCGGGCATTTTTTGACGGATTTCCAGCCAGACAGTGGCTATATGAAAGTGTTCGCCGAGCAAGGCTGGGTTGGCTTAATCATATTATTGATAACCTACTTCCTGATTCTAAGCCATGCGCTGCATAATTTTTATCGGACTGTCAATCCTGAGATCCAAAATCAAAGCATAGCTTTAATTACCATGATATTCACATTGATGGTAGGTCAATTCTCTCAATTTGCGCTTGGCCCATATCCCGAGATATTGGCTTATTTTGGTGCTTTGGTATTTTTTATAAAATTGCCTGACTTAGACAAAAAACAAACCATACATTAAAAACACATTCTTGATCATATGAAACAATTACTGGTATTCATGTTTTTTTTCAGCAACCTTGCCTATGTCTATAGTCAAACCGCAACACCAAAACAATACAGCTCGAGGTCAAACTATAACCTGTCAGATACTTTAAAGAATACGGATATACGTGAACGGCTGGTTCAACTGGCATTAAATAATCCTGCTTATGAAGTCAGTGACAGGCTTACCAATGTTGCCTACTATCAGCTTCATCTTGCAAAAGGCAACTGGCTTTCTGCAATCAGCGCACAAGGCAACATAAATGAATATACCCTTAATCCCAGCAGTGCGGGGTATACGACAATCACTACCGGCACTACTGTCAGTAAAATTGCAAATCAGAGTTATTATCCTAAATACAATTTTGGTCTCTCGCTTCCCTTTGATATTTTCACAAGAAACTCAAACAATGTAAAAATTGCCCGCGAACAATATCTGATCGCACAGGCAAACAGGAATGACAAATTCCGGCAGATCAAAGCTGATGTGCTGACCAAGTACGAAGATTATCTTTTAGCAAAACAAAAACTGGAGCTTCAGATCCAGATGACTCAGGAAGCTTATACCAATTATCAGATTGCAGAGAGAGATTACAGGCTTAATGTTATTAAAGTGGAAGATTACAACAAAGCCTATAAAAATTGGGCAGGAGAGCAAGTAACAAAATTAGACCTGCAGAGAAACCTGAACGTGACCAAAATTGATCTTGAAAAAATTATTGGCGTAAAATTGGATGATGTGATAAGGGAAAATTAAAACCCCGAAAGCATAGAGCAGTACGGGGTTTATAAAAATGAAAATGATTTTAAGCCACTGCTTTATTCACCAGCGCAGCCGCTTCGCTTAATAAAATAGCTGATTGTACTTTCAGCCCGCTTTCATCAATCAACTTTTTTGCTTCTGTAGCATTGGTGCCCTGCAGGCGCACGATGATCGGCACACTGATATTGCCCATGCTTTTGTACGCATCAATAACGCCCTGAGCAACACGGTCGCAGCGAACAATGCCACCGAATATATTTATCAATATTGCTTTCACTTTAGGATCTTTCAAAATAATCCGGAAACCCGCTTCCACTGTTTGTGCGTTTGCTGTGCCACCTACATCTAAGAAATTAGCAGGCTCACCACCGCTTAGCTTGATCATGTCCATGGTTGCCATTGCAAGCCCGGCACCGTTCACCATGCACCCTACATTGCCATCCAGCTTCACAAAATTCAGATTGTATTTACCAGCCTCAACTTCTGTCGGGTCTTCTTCGCTGATATCGCGCAATGCTTCCAGATCGGCATGGCGCATCAATGCGTTATCATCCAGATTCATTTTGCAATCAACGGCAATGATTTTTTCATCGCTTGTTTTGAACAATGGGTTGATCTCAAGCATGGAACAATCAAGGCCCACATAAGCATTGTATAAGTTCGTAACAAACTTAACGCAGTTCTTGAAAGCCTCACCGCTCAACCCCAGGTTAAAAGCAATTTTCCTTGCCTGAAAAGGCTGAAGGCCACCACCCGGGTAAACCCTTTCTTTGAAAATCTTATCGGGCGTATTGTGCGCTACTTCTTCGATGTCCATCCCTCCTTCTGTGCTGTACATAAAAACATTCTGCCCCTTTGCCCTGTCAAGCAAAATAGACAGATAAAATTCCTTCACCGGGTTTGGGCCTGGATAATAAACATCCTGCGCGATCAAAACCTTATGTACTATTTTACCAGCCGCCCCCGTTTGAATAGTAACCAATGTTCCTCCCAAAAGGTTAGATGCAATCTGCTTGATGTCTTCGGAATTTTTACCTACAGCCACCCCGCGCTGCTCGGTACCTTTTATTTTCCCCTTGCCACGTCCACCTGCATGAATTTGAGCCTTCACCACTGCAAAGCTGTTTCCATATTGTACCTTAAGATTTTTATATGCTTCTTCTGCTGCACCTGCACTATCTACCGGGATACCCTCCTGTACGGGCACATTATATTTTTTAAGCAATTCTTTTGCCTGATATTCATGAAGGTTCATACATATAAATTTCGGCTAAGATAGGAAACTGTTTTTAGTTTTCGGAGGCCGTTTTATATCTTAACTTTATTGCTGTTCATAATTTTCAATGATTACCGCACAAAAAACTGAAACCTGATAATAACTACGCAAACCGGCCGCAAAATCATTTTCATTTATCATGCCGCAGGATTCAGTTTACATTATTAACAATGCAGGAGACACATCAGGATTGCCTGATAGCGTCAAAGCTGCATTGAACGATCTGCCGGATTCTTTCAAAGCAATATTGACGGATGCTCAACACAGGACAAACACACCGCATGATGACAACCAGAGCCTTGGTCTTGCAATAAGCATTTATCTGAGCATAATTGTAGCTGTTATCATTATACCAATCTTCGCCAGGCATATTCGTTCTCAGTTTTTAATGAAAAAAAGAGTCAAAGATTATGAGTCCAAAGAAGTAGTGTTCGACAATATACTTCATCATTATAATCCTTATTACAGGAGCCTCAGCATCGAAGACAGAACGCGCTTCATGAACAGGGTAATCCATTTTATGGGCTCAAAAGATTTTAAATACATAGATATTCAGCCGGAAGAAATGATGCCCTTGCTCATCAGCGGCGCAGCAGTACAACTGACTTTTGGATTGAGGAATTATTTACTGGATTATTTTAAGACCATTTATGTGCTGCGCGATAATTACAGATACGGATTATACAACATGCCTTTTGAAGGGCATGTGACTGATGACGGCATTTATCTTTCATGGAATAATTTTATCAAAGAATACAATGATTACAGCGACGGGGAAAACGTGGGCCTTCATGAACTTGCCCATGCGCTGACCTATGTGAATTTCACTGTGCAGGAAGGAATGGACAGGGCCTTTCACGACAAGTTCAAAGACTTCTCAAAAATTGCAAGGCCGGTGTTCGAGCACATGCAATCAGGCGAAATCAATTTGCTTAATAAATATGCAGCAACTGACTACCAGGAGTTTTGGGCTGTGTGTGCCGAGACCTTTTTCGAGCGCTCTGAAGAATTCAGGAAACAGATACCCGATTTGTATTTTGCGCTTTGTGATCTGCTTAATCAGGATCCATTGACACCGCACAAAATAATTTCTTTGGATGAAACAGCCTAAGCGACAGACATTTACAAAAAATATTTTCAAGTACCGCCAAAAACGCTTTTAACTTCTGAAAAAAATATTTATCTTGTTTTTCTTACCCACTATTCGTATCCTCCTGAGCAGCCAACTCCCTTAAATTCCTGATTCGTTCAATTAGCCTTATTCGCTTTTTATCCAAACACTATGCAAGGCCATTTTCTCTGAAATTTTATTTCAATCACAAAAGAAAATTGGACCACATGGAGATCGTAATCATTTCTTCGCTCGTGCTCGCCGTGCTTTTATTGCACAAGCCTGTAAGTCTGTTTTTTAACAAGCTGTATCTTAAGCAGCAGGCTAAACATTTTGAAGGCAAAGAAACTTTCTATCATACCATCGTTTCAAGCCGCATTAAGTTTTATAACCGGCTAAGCCAGGCAGATCAGCGCAAGTTTCTGTTCCGCACTTATCTTTTCAAGAAGTCAAAGCGTTTTCACTATATAGAAGTGCGTGAAAATGCAGAGATGCCTATTCTCATCAGTGCTGTCGCTGTTCAACTTACTTTCGGTCTTGAGAAATATCTCTTCAATTATTTTGATGATATTTTTGTGCTGAAAGACGATTATCATTACGGCATGTATTCACGCCCTTTTCAGGGGCATGTTGATCAGACAGGCATTTATTTGTCGTGGGACAACTTCAGCAAAGGCATAGCAGGATTAACACCTAATTGCAATATCGGCCTTCATGAAATGGCACATGCGCTGGCTTATGTAAATTTTATCACTCAGACAGACGAAGACAAACATTTTAAAAAAGAGTTCACTAATTTTTCAAAAGTAGCGAGACCAGTTTTTAATGCCATGCAGCATGGAGGCAAAAATTTATTGGGCGATTATGCAGGAACCAATTACCATGAATTCTGGGCTGTTTCTGTAGAAGTGTTTTTTGAGAACCCCGTTCGCTTCAAGCATCAGCTCCCGGATCTTTATAAAGCGATGGCAAATGTTCTGAACCAGGATCCACTGAAGTTTGCAGAAGGAAGGATGACAATTATCAGGCGCAACGCTTTGAAAGCAGTTTAGCAAAATCAAAAGCTAACCTTTACTTAGTATTCTCGCAAAGCGGTTAATATCTGCTTCGCGATGAATGGGAGATTGATGTGTGATACTTTGCGTTAACTGATTTGCGAAGAAGGGGGCGAGAGAGCAACCTTTTGTACCCATGCCGTTTAATATGCCCACATTTTTATGCACCGGATGAAAACCTACGAATGGCCTGCGTTCCAGCGTAGCCGGCCGGACAGAAGCGAAATGTTCAACAATCCTGAAAGGGCATTTAAGCCAATCCAATAAAATCAATTCTGTTTTTTCCCTGAATATTTTATCCGGCTGATCGTTCTCAAATTCCCATTCATAGGATGAGCCAACCCAGAATAATTTTTTTTTCAATGGCACTATGCTCATCCCCTTTTTGAAAATAAAATCATCAGGAAAGTTTTCAATTTCTACGATCAATGCTTCGCCTTTGTTTGGTGCAAAAGGCAGGTTCCTGAACAAAGGATTTGAAAAGCTTTCAATGCCATCGCAAAAGATAATATTATCCGCCGCGATTTCTTTGTAATGAATTTTATTCCCGGCAATCTTCAATTCGTCACTATTAAAATGTTCTTCAAGCAAAAGGTTTTCGGCAAGCAGCCTTTCTCTGAAAGAAGAAATCAATGATTTTATGTCGACAAGGTAAGCGGGCAGGATTTCACCATAGCCAAAATTGTAATTGAAATTTGTTCTTTGGTCGTTTTCATCTGCGGGCAGTTTCAGGAACTCCGCCTGCTCGTGAAAACGGTCAATGAAAGCATTGCGCATTTGGGGAGTGGGAAAGAAGTCGATGACCTTTGTTTCTGTGATACAATCAATGTTCAATTCAGCGCTGATTTGCCGATAGGCATTTTTTGCAAAAGCCATCAGTTCATCTATCATCCATGTCTTAACGATCCTTCTACCGGTGACGGGGTTAATTACGCCGGAAGCTGCTCTGGATGCGCTATTGGGTCTTGCATCATCTATAACGCAGAAAGACAGGCCGGAATGCTTGAAATAATGTGCCAGAAAGGTTCCACAGATACCCTGCCCTACAATGATCGAGTTGATATTCATATAGCAAAAATAAGTCAGCCATTATTGCTAATTGCGGCTTTGGCTCGTAAAGGAAGGAATTTCCGGCAAGCGAGACCTGTCATTTAGTCATTACTAGAATTGGCCAGGGCTACCCTACTGATGCCATAAATCTGGTATATATTAAATAGCCTTTCACCATACATCAAGTACGCTTTTACCATACTGTAGCCATACTTCAGGTACGCTTTTACTATACAGCAGCCATACATTAGCCATATGTAACCTTACTATTGAATATTGATACTCGTTAGAAAAGTCCAATGTATTAAAAACCAATATTTTATTTCGATTTTAACCCTTTTCTATTCCACGTTTACCCTTATACCCCCGCTATGGGCGGTGAATTCCGGGGCATACATGCACTGGATGGTTGTTACGCCATTGCTGAAATTGCCTGTATTGGTCACGAAAAGCGGATACTCGAAAACATAAGTCCCTTTTGGCAGCCAGCTAAAAAAGAAGTTGGTGCTGGCATCTTTGGTGCTTTCATAATACCCCAGGCCACCCTGCCATTTATATTCGCTCAGCACATTTACAGGTTCCATGCAGGACGCCCGCATGTCTTTCATGTGCACATATTCCATATCGCGGTCAACACGCAATTCAATCCTTATTTTTACTTTATCTCCCACTTTTAAAACGCCGTTTTCAACAACAGGTTCCAGCACAGGCCCACGGTCGGTGTTTCTTTCAACAAATAACTTTTTGCTTAGTTGAAGGGGTGTTGAAGCTGAAGTAATTTTGTCAAGGTTTTCGAAATATTGCCAATAGACTGCGCCCCAGGAAGGGGAGCTGAGAAGTTGATTGGTTGATTGGTTGATAGGGTTTGATACACTCACGGTGATATTCCCCATTTCAGGGGTCACGAATTCGCCCTGGATTGTGTTTTCGAAGTAGCCTGTTCCTGCTTCGGTTTTATTACCGGAAGAAGAAATAACAGTATTGCCCAACCGAATATCAACTTTTTTATCTTCGCCCAGCCAGTCTGTTCCCTGCAATAATAATGCATAGCAGGCATCCGCCGTGGCCTTGGTCGTATTCCAGTTTTGTGTTTGTTTTTGTTTCAGGAGCCATGTTTTGAGATTGTTCACCGTTTTGTTATCATTGTTTATCTCACCGAACGCTTCGATGAGCAATGACTGTGTTTCTACCGGCGCCTGATGCCAGTAGTAGCCGCCAGCATTCTCTTTCCAGTACATGCCCATTTCGTCGTTAACAATTGCATTTTGCTTTAATGAAGCAAGAATGTCTTTTGCTTTCTGAACATCGCCTGTTCTGAACAATGATAAAGCGATCATGCCCTGCATGTATTTGTTTTGCTGCAACCAGTATTGCTGCGATTGTTTGCGGTAATAATTCATTGCGGAAAATGATTCGCCCGGCAGGGCATAATCGCTGAAAAAGCTGCGCATGTATAAATATTGAATCTGCGCATAACCAAGATTGTTGTTATTGAGATTGAATTTGTATTTAGTCAGGTTATCAAAATCTTCTTTTATTTTTTTATCAAGATAAGCAAGCGCTGCTTTTACGATTGCATTCATTTTTTCTGATGAAGATGAAGGGATCGCATTTAATTTTTTAAGATGCCCGATGCCTGTTAAGATATATTGTGTGATATAACGATCATCCGGGCCGCCTTTGAACCAGACGAATCCGCCGTTATCCAGTTGTATATCTTTCAATTTGGCAGTCGCAGATTCAAGCTGGCTGCTCAATTTGACCATATCAAAAAGCAACCCGATATTTTTTTTCTGTTGTGCTTCATCTTTTCCCTGCAACACCCACGGCGTTTCCTGCAGTAAAACAGATTTCAATTCTTCATTCTTTTGCAAGTTCGAAAGCAATGCAGCCGTATCAGCAGTTTTCCATTTTTCAAAAATTTCTTTGATGCGTGGCGAAGCATTTACCAGTTTCGAAGCGAGCGCATTGGCGTAAAACCGGTTGAAGGTTTGCTCTGCGCATTCATACGGATACTCCATCAGATAAGGCAGCGCCTGCACCGCATACCATGCCGGATTGCTTGTAAACTCGACCGTTAATGAATGGTGATTGAGCGTTTCGCTGTTGCCGCTCTGCAACAATTTCTCAAATTTGAAATCTTTTTTTCCTGCGCCATTCATATTCAGCGGAAGACTTTCTGTTACGAGCATGCGGTTGCTCAAAACAGGCAATGTATTTTCTTCGCCGTCGCTTAAAGAACCGGAACGTGCAATAATGCGATAGGTAACCGGCTTATTGAATTGATAAGGGATCTGAAGGTTAAAAGTTACTGGTTCGCTTTGCTTTGCAGCAACCGTAAAGTATTGATTGGGCTGAATGTTCTGGAACCAGCCATCCACCGATTGATTGGTAGTGGCATCTGTCAATTGCAATTCAACCTGGCCGGTGAATTCAGAATCGGTGAGGTTCACAATTTTTGTTGTAAGATTGATATGGTCGCCTTCGCGCAAAAAACGCGGCAGGTTTGGCTGCACCATCAATTCCTTTTGCGTGACGATCATTTTTTCTGAATACCCGAATGACAGATCTTTTGTGTGTGCCAGCGTCATCCATTTCCATTGCGTCAATGCCTCTGGCATCCTGAAAGAAAATTCAACGTTGCCGGATGAATCTGTTTTGAGATCAGGAAAAAAGAATGCGGTTTCGTTGAAGTTTTTGCGGATTTGAATTTGTTGTTCGGCAGAATTATTACTTCCTGCTATTTCTTTCATTTTCTCTCTATACCTAAACGTTTCTCCGTTTACTGCAAAAACCGTTGAATCAGTCGCATTAATTATATTAGCAGGAAGTGAGATATCTTTTTTTGAATAGCCTAAACTCTTTTGAGTAGTCATGTTAAATGATACCGATGCATTGCCTCTTATATTAATTGCAGGTGCTGATGCAAATTTCATGTGCCGGGGAGCTACAAGGTATTGACTTAAAAATATTTCATCATATCTTTTGTCAAAGCCTTGTCTTTCATAATCGATTATGATTCTTTCAAGAGAGGAAATTGAATTAAACCCATTCAAATCTCTCCATCCATTATTAATATAGTTATCAGAAAAAATATCCGGTTTGTTCCAATTCTGCATTTTAAACTGATCCAGCGATGCATCATACATGCTTGCCAAAACCTCTGCTGCAACTTTGTCTTTTTTATATCCCGAAATCTTTACTTTCCATTTTTCTTCGCTGCCCGGCAAAGTTTTATCTCGGTAGGTTTCGTACCTGATATTGAGCTCTTTGTTTGTCCATGGTACGCTGATCGTGCTACTACTGTTATAAAAGCGATTATTTTTCACAAAAGCAAAAAATACACCAAAACCACCGCGGTCGTTTTCAGTGATATCGAAGTCGGAGGATTTCTTTTCGTTATTGATGTTAAAGAATGAATAGTTGTCTGATGTTCGCTGACTATTGTCCGATTTCTGGTTATCGATTTCCTGTATCACAAAAACATCTTTCGCTGATGAGCCGACGTTTATACTTGCCTTTTTTCCCGGCTCTGTAATTTGATAATTATCGAAAACCCAGTTGTACTGCGGGCTTGCAGGGTTGCCATTTTTGGGATCATACAGTTGAACATATTTTATATTCTTCACTTCTTCGCCGTATTTGTCTTTGGCTGTTGCTTCGATTACATACCAGCCAGAAGAAAATGTTTGTGGTTTGTAGTTTGTGGTTTGGGATCCGATTTCAAAATTTCCGTCTTGTCTGGTGCTGTCATTCTTTTCGAAAATTTTTGCAATCTTTTCCCAGGTTTCCTTTTTTGTTTCATCATTGTATTCATCGTTGGGAAAATACCTGATGTAATCTTCTTTATTCATCACAAACTGATCTGGCTGCTGCCAGTAACGTTGGCGAATCAATCTGTCAGGAGATTTTAATTTATAGATAGTAACATTCACTTTGGTCGGCTCAAATTCGCCGGAAAGATTTTCTGTTTTGATGAAAATATGTTGAAGGCTGTCGGCCGGTAGATTTTCGCCATAAGGCAGGCTCAAAGAAAGGTTCAGCGCTTTGTATCCGACAGAGACCGTGGTCCCGCCGCTTCTTGTTTCCCCGTTAATATCTGTTACATCTGCACTTATTGAATATTCAAATACAGGATCCAATTCTTTTTTAACCGATTTATCTGCAATGGCGGCAAACGAGATATTGAATTTGCCATCTGCATCTGTTTTTATTTCTCCATGAACTATCTCCTGGGAGTTGCTGCGGGGATTTCCCCAGCGCCAATACAGCCAGGGATAAGGATAGCGGACTTGCCGCACCACGCGGTATTTTACAGAGGCGCCATCAATATTATTACCCGCATATGCTTTTGCAGAGCCAGAGATTTTGATTGTGTCATTTATGCGATAAGAACCTTTTAGTCTTTCGTATTCCACAGAAAATTTCGGCCGCTTATATTCTTCCACAGAAAATGTTTGCTCATTGTCCGTAGAGTCATCTGCAATTTTAAATTCTCCGTTCAATAAATTTTCAGGAAGTTTAAATTTTCCATTGAAAGAACCAAACTCATTTGTGGTCACAAAGACGGAATCCAGTTTTTGTTCATTCGCATCATACAGAATCACTTTTGTTTTGAACTGCGGAAGTATTTTTGATTGCTTTGAATCAAAATCTTTTGTGATCACAATGCCTTTGAAATATACCGTTTGCGAGGGGCGATAGATGGCACGGTCAGTGAAGAAAAAAGTCTTCAGGTTATTTTTTTCGAAGGCAGTTTTATCAAGATCTGTTTCTTCATCGTCGGTTCTATACGCATATTGAACAACGTTATCATCAATATATAAATGATCGTTCAGTGCTGTGAATTCCAAAGTAAGCTGATTGTTGTTATTTGTTTTAGGCGGAACAACACTGAAAAAGCCATTTTTGTCTGTGCTGAAATTCTCGCCCATTCTTTCAAGATATCTGGCGTATTTGCTATCGTAGTATTTATACCATGCCTGCACGCTTGTTCTTGGCAGAGGCTGACCGGTTTCACGGTTCAGGACAAAATAATCGTTGCCGTTATTAATGTAGGCAATATTGGAAACATAGAAGAATGCAACAGCCATCGGATTTTTCTGCATGCTGAAATTTTCCTCAGTGCTTGCGAGCAACGCATATTCGCCAACAGGGAGACTGTCAACTTTTATTTCCGCACTGTGGTTTTGGTAATCGTTCGTTTCGGGGAATGATTGCAAGAAAGTTTTGAGCGGTGAAAGCTGAACGATTTTTTTCCAATAATCATCCTGCCATTGATTGCCAAGGTTTGCTTTGATCGCCCTGTCTGCTTTAATGACCCGGAAATACAATTTTGCAAAATTTCTATATTTGATGAGTGCCCTGAAGGGCTGGCCCGGCACATTTACTTTTTCAATCTGCATGCTCAGCTCTTTATGCAAGATTTCATTGAAAAGATTCTGACAATTTGTTTTGCCTTCAGAGCTGTCTTTTTGTAATATCACCTTTTCGCAAATCTCTTTTGCTTTCAGGTAGGCGTATCTGTTGGAAGTATCGGTTAAAGGATTGTACTGTGAGGCTTTTGATGAATATTGCGCGGCCTGTAAGTACCATGCCTGTGCTGCCGCAGGTGCATCATTATATTTATCAGCGATGTTCTCAAGCGATGCTAAATATAATTCAGCTTTATCATCCATCACGCCATATTGATCAGCGAACTGAAGCCTTTCAATATCTATATCAATCAGGGCATCGGGCCTGGCATCGCGAGAATGAAATAAGATAAGCTGCTGGAATAATTGCAGTGCTTTATAATGAAGGGAGAGCGAGTCCGTTGTTTTAAAATGGTAGTAAGCAAAAACGCTTTTATCCGAAAAGACTTCTGCATTATTTATTTCGAAAGCATAGGCGGGTTTATTAATATCCCTTTCATCGTTCTTAAAATAATCCAACGCCCTGTGAGCCAGCAAATCAAAGAGTGTCGGACGCAGATAGCGGGCATTTCCTTTAACGATGATTGCATCAAACGGCTCCAGTTTTGTTTGCTGGAGGAGTTTTTCATCTTTTAAAGAAGAAAGATACAATGCACTGATTTTCTTGTGAAAATCATCTATGCTCCATGTCGCAATATCATCTTTCTTAAAATTTACGGTATTAGTACGGTTGTATAATTGATAACGGCGCTGCTGAAAATAATTCCAGTAGCTTTCTGCCAGTATGCTGATCAAAACAGATTTGGAAGGCTCATTTGCCGATGCAATTTCTTTTTCCATTTCTGCAATATTCTTTTTACCGGCATCTTCCTGTCCTGATTCTTTTAAATTCATTTTATACAGCAACGCTTTGATAAGCTGTGCATCATTCTTATCAGTTTTTGCTTTTGCATAAATGGCGTCTACTTCCTGCAATGCCGACTGAGTCAACCCTTTTTTTGTGATCAGTGAATCTATCTTCTTCCATTTTTCTGCGTAATTATTTTGCGGATTCTGTGCACTTGCCTGCATGAAGCAAACGATCAAAAAAATAACAGCAAAAATATTCCTGATGTTCATGAAAAGATTTTTTTAAAGGTACTTGTTGTTTAAATATGATACCATGATTTCGCTTTCAATTATAAAGATGCACCAGTATCTCGTTTTACATAAAGCAGGGTTTAACATGTCCCTAACTGTTATTATTTAAACAAATGTTTTGTGCTGCCTTCTTATTAGTGGTTTCAGTTTTACTAACAATTAAAATAAAAATTATGAAAACAAAATTTACACTTTTAATAATTGCCGGTTTGTTTTTCGCAGCAGGCACACAAGCGCAGGGCCGCAATTTTGACAATAACCATCGCAGGGATTTGTATAAAAGCGATTTTCGTCATGAGCGCCATGATGACTTTGATTACAGGAACCGGATGTATATTCTTCAGCAAAGATCAATGCATGAAATGAATAAAATTGAACTTGCAAGAAAATGCGAGAGATAACCCATCGCAGGTGGTTTGAGAATAAATATAACAGATACGGAAACCGCGATGATGCCGGTCACTTCTAAATATAAAGATGACTTTCAGGAATGGTTTAAAATAAAACCCCCCGATTTTCATCGGGGGAGTTTTCTAACAGGTACGATCAACAATTTCAAAAGCAGGACAATCGTAATAGCTATGTAAACAACGGGGCGAATAACATTTTAAAATCCAGGTTCAATTTTTCCTTTATTAAATATTATCAGAAAACGATTATACATATTGCTTATAAGTCACCGGCAAAAACTCACTGAGTAAGCAATGGGCGAATTAAATTGTGTCACAGCTTTAACAAGGGGCTATCAACTTATTTTCAGGCGGGTATTAAACACAGCATTCATTCTTAACCGATAAGAATGCACAATATTATAGATACATTTTCTTATTGGTACTATTAAATCTCAACACGATGTGGAAAACTAAGATAAAAAAATGCGCCGAAGACCGGTTCAAAATTGTATAAATAAAAATATCAGCAAGATTATTTGATCACTTTTGCCATCATTGCGCCAATATCTGCCGGGCTTTGCACCACATGAATGCCGCACTCGGCCATGATCTTCATTTTTGCGGCAGCAGTATCGTCGGCCCCGCCAATGATAGCGCCGGCATGGCCCATGCGCCTTCCGGGAGGTGCCGTTTGCCCGGCGATGAAGCCTACTACCGGTTTTCTATTATTTGCTTTGATCCATCTTGCTGCATCGGCTTCCATGCTGCCGCCAATCTCTCCGATCATCACAATGCCTTCGGTTTCGGGATCGTTCATTAATAATTCAACTGCTTCTTTTGTTGTGGTGCCGATGATCGGATCGCCGCCAATACCCACCGCTGTTGAGATTCCCAAGCCTGCTTTTGCAACCTGATCACTGGCTTCATAGGTGAGCGTGCCGGATTTGGAAACAATCCCGATCTTCCCCTTTTTGAAAACAAAACCCGGCATAATGCCCACTTTGCATTCGTCTGCGGTGATCACGCCGGGGCAGTTAGGGCCTATAAGGCGTGTAGGCTTACCCGTTAGATAATTTTTCACTTTCACCATATCCTGCACCGGGATGCCTTCTGTGATGCACACAACCAGTTCGATCCCTGCTTCTGCCGATTCCAAAATTGCATCCGCTGCAAATGCAGGCGGCACAAAGATGATAGCTACATTTGCTCCTGTTGTCTTCACCGCGTCGGCGACGGTATTAAAAACAGGCCTGTCCAAATGCTGGCTGCCTCCCTTTCCCGGTGTGACCCCGCCCACCACATTCGTTCCGTAATCGATCATTTGAGTTGCATGAAAAGTACCTTCCGTTCCGGTAAAGCCCTGCACAATGATCTTCGAATTTTTATTCACTAAAATGCTCATGTCAAAAAATTATGTTGACAAAAATAGGGTATTATCGGTTTACAGTTTCAAGTTTCGAGTTTACAGGTTACAGTTTAGAGTTTCGGGTTCTGATTAATGGCGAGATGAATTTAGTTTCGATTTTTATTTGGATATAAGCGGCGTTAACACCGGTTGGGCATTATTTCTATATTCATCGGTTGTGGTGGTATAGGTAGGGAATTACAGAAACATCTCACACCTAAAGAACTACAAACTGGAAACTGGAAACTACAAACCTACTTCAGTAGCTCATCCATATTCCTGTTATTATCAATTTTTCCTTTTGCTTCCAGCATGCGCATGTCTTTGGCATCCTGCAAAAATTCCGATGCGAAGATGAATTTGTTGAGCTTATCATTTTTGCTGAAAATGATTTCTTTGTTGTTGCCCTCCCATTCTTTTAGCCCTTGGTACATATAAATAATGTGGTCGCCTGTTTCCATCACACTGTTCATATCGTGCGTGTTGACAATCGTAGTGATGTTATATTCTTCCGTGATTTCTTTGATCAGTTTATCAATCAGCAGAGAAGTCTGGGGATCCAGTCCTGAGTTGGGCTCATCGCAGAACAGGTATTTTGGGTTCAGCACGATGGCCCGTGCAATGCCCACCCTTTTTTTCATACCACCGCTCAGTTCGGCGGGCTGTTTCTTGTTTACATCTTTCAGGTTTACGCGATCCAGCACTTCATCTACACGCTTTAACTTTTCTCCGTAGGTTTTGGTGGTAAACATGTCAAGCGGGAACATGATGTTTTGTTCAACCGACATACTATCAAATAAAGCTGAGCCCTGGAACAACATGCCAATCTGCTGCCGAAGCATTTTTCGCTCTTCTCTGTTCATCACAGAGAAGCTTTTGCCGCCATATAAAATTTCGCCGCTGTCCGGCTCAAATAATCCCACCAAACATTTCATCAGCACGGTTTTGCCGCTGCCGCTGGTGCCAATGATCAGATTGCATTTTCCTGACTGCATGACCGCGCTGACATCATTGATGACGACATTGTCTCCGAAACTTTTCTTTATGTTTTTAATCTCGATCATTGAACACGATTTTGACCAGATTTGATTTCCCGAAAAGGCGCAACGAGAAAAACTGTGCAATCTTTCGTTGCAACGCAGTGCCGTTTTGCAAAATTTTTTACAACAATACTGCTGCCAGCACATAATCTGCGAACAATATCATTACGCAACTTACTACAACCGATTTTGTGCTCGCCCTTCCAATCTCAAGTGCGCCGCCCTTTACATAATATCCATAATATGCAGGAATACTTGAGATGAGGAATGCAAACGTGTAAGCTTTCATCATGGCAAAAAAAACATTGTAAGGCTGAAAGTATTGCAGCAGGCCCTTGTCAAATGTGCTGGGAGAAATAATCCCCGTCATAGTTCCTGCAACCCTTCCTCCCCAAATACCCAGCACCGCTGAGATGATAACGAGCATCGGGATAACTACCAATGCCGCAATAATTTTTGGAAGCACCAGATATGTTTTGGTATTGATGCCCATAATTTCGAGTGCATCTATCTGCTCGCTCACGCGCATGTTGCCGAGTTCGCTGGCAATTTTGCTGCCCACCACACCGGCAAGAACGATACAAACCAATGTGGGCGCAAATTCCAGTATTACTGTATCGCGCACAATCTGTGCGATGGTCGATATAGGTATGAACGGGCTTACCAACTGATAGGCTGTTTGCAAAGTGGACACTGCACCCATGAAAACAGAAATGATGACCACGATGCCAAGTGATCCGATACCAATCTCGGAGCACTGATGCATGAATTCCTTCCAATACATTTTTGCATTTTCGGGCTTGGAAAACATATCCTTGAGCATCAACAAATACCTTCCAAATTCTGTAAAAAATGTCATAAGCGCGGAATCAGATCAGCATTAAATAAAATTGAAAATACTATTTTCCGTGAAGCTGTATATTATTTTATTTGCCACAGATTGCACGAATTTTACAGAAGATTTGCACTCGTTATTTTCAGATCAATTGTGAGTTGCTTATTTTAACAGGAGTTCCCTCAATACCAGCAACTCACCGCTCACTCATTTCGCCTCTTCTTTGGCAGGCTTTCTCAACCGCTTCCACCAACTTGTTTTTTTGAAAGCCTCATTGGTTGAGTTCTTGCATTTGATCTGTGCATCAATCACCGCTACGAGGCACATATTATAAATACTTCTGACAGAACTACCGAGCTGCAGCACGTGCACTGGCTTTTTCAATCCAAGCAAAATAGGACCAATGGCATCTGCGTCTCCCACTTCTTTCAATAAATTATAGGCTATGTTACCCGCCGCCAGGTTAGGGAATATCAAGGTGTTCACTTCCTGGCCTACCAATGAGCTGAAAGGATAATTCTCCTTTAATATGTCATTGCTGAAAGCAAGACTGGCCTGCATTTCGCCGTCCACGATCAATGAAGGGTTTCTCTGCTTTACTATTTTTGTTGCTTCTGCAACCAGCCTTGCTTCGGGCGAATCGCTGGTGCCGAAATTAGAATAGCTGAGCATCGCAATGCGGGGATTGATGCTAAAATGGCGAACCTCTTTTGCAACCATCAATGTGATATCAGCAAGTTCTTCTGCAGTTGGATTAAAGTTCACTGTCGTATCGGCTAAGAAAAGAGGGCCTCTCTTTGTAAGCATCAGATACATGCCCGCAATTTTTTTAACGCCTTCTTCTGTCCCTATGATCTGTATAGCCGGGCGAATGGCATCCGGATAATTTCTTGTGAGGCCGGAAATCATCGCATCGGCTTCACCAGTCTCCACCATCATGCAGCCGAAATGATTGCGGTCGCGCATGATTTTGTAAGATTCATATCGGTTAAAACCCCTTCGTTGCCTTTTCTGAAAAAATAGTTCGGCAAATTGTTTCCTTTTTTCTTCCTGGTCATCGCCACGGGGATCTATGATTGGCAGCTCTTCAATGTCAATATGATTGTCCGCGGCGATACTTCTTATCCTATTCTCATTGCCAAGCAAAATAGGATATGCAACTCCTTCATCGTACGCAATCTGTGCTGTTTTTAAAATCTTCAGGTTGTCAGCTTCAGCAAAGACAATACGCTTGGGGTCGCGTTTTGCTTTATTTCCAAGAACGCGCAGCAACTGGTTATCCAGGCCCAATCTTTTATTCAATGCAATCGCATAGCTGTCCCAGTTGCTGATATTGATTTGCGCAACCCCGCTTTCGATAGCAGCTTTTGCTACAGCAGGAGCAACGGTAGAAAGCAGGCGAGGATCTAATGGTTTAGGGATAATATAATCAGGCCCGAATGAAATGGTCTTTTCATTGTAAGCCATATTCACAATGTCGGGAACAGGCGTTCTCGCGAGCTCAGCCAAAGCCTTTACCGCAGACAGTTTCATGGCTTCGTTGATTTGCGTGGCACGCACATCCAGCGCTCCGCGGAAAATGAAAGGGAAACCAAGCACGTTGTTCACCTGATTGGGATAGTCGCTGCGGCCGGTGGCCATGATCACATCTTTTCGTGCATTCGTCGCCGCTTCATAACTGATTTCAGGATCGGGATTTGCCATTGCAAAAACAATCGGGTTCTTTGCCATTGCTTTCACCATTTCTTCCGTAACGGTATTGCCTACGCTAAGACCGATGAACACATCGGCATCTTTCATTGCTTCCAATAAAGTAAAGCCTGATTGTTTTGCGGTTGCAAATTTTTTCCTTTCTTCATCAAGGTCTTCCCTGTCAGCATGCAATATGCCCTTGACATCGAACATCAGAAAATTTTCGTATTTTGCTCCCAGCGCAACATACAGCCTGGAACAAGCCATGGCAGCAGCTCCTGCACCATTCACCACAAATCTTACTTTATCAATTTTTTTCTTTTGGATTTCAAGTGCATTGATCAGTGCCGCACTGCTGATGATGGCGGTGCCGTGCTGGTCATCATGCATCACGGGGATCTTCAATAATTCTTTTAGCTTCGTTTCAATATAAAAGCATTCCGGGGCTTTGATATCTTCCAGATTGATGCCGCCAAACGTGGGTTCCAGTGATTTCACGATCTGTACAAATTTCTCAGGATCTTTTTCATTGATCTCAATATCAAACACATCAATGTCTGCAAAGATTTTGAAGAGCACGCCTTTGCCCTCCATCACTGGCTTGCCGGCTTCAGGCCCGATATCGCCCAGACCCAGTACTGCCGTACCGTTGCTTATCACACCCACCAGATTTCCTTTGGCAGTATATTTATAAACGTCGTCAATATTTTTAAAAATCTCCTTGCATGGCTCTGCAACTCCCGGTGAATAAGCCAGTGAAAGGTCACGCTGGGTTTTTGCTTCTTTGGTGGGTATCACTTCAATTTTCCCAGGCCTTCCTTTGGAATGATATTCGAGTGCCTGTTCTCTTCTCAATTCTCTTTTTTGCATACAAGAATTTTAGGTAATCATCAAATGACTGACAGTTTTGACAATTTGTCTGTCATTAGTGATATCTATATTTTACAGATGGGGATGCAAAATACGAAAAGTATTACGAAGCAAGGTCGGAGCGATCTTGTATCTATTGCATTATTGATAACTCGATATGCGAAGCATTTTCTGCACTACGATAAACTTTTTGGGTGGCAATCTGAAAATCAGATTCTGTTGCCTCAAAAATATTCGGCACATATTTCTGCGGGTTGCGGTCAATAATCGGGAACCATGTGCTTTGTACCTGCACCATGATCTTGTGCCCTTTTTTAAAGACATGGTTCAAGCTGTGCAGGTCAACTGTATATTCTTCTACCTTATTTGGCGTGATGGCTTCAGGTGTCACAAAACTTTTTCTGAACCGCCCGCGGAAGACATCATTTGCAACCATAAATTCATAGCCCGCCATCTTTGGTTCCTTCGGATATTGCTCCGGATAGACATCAATCAGCTTAACAACCCAATCCGCATCGCTGCCTTTGGTTGCAGCAAATAATTTTGCAAAAATATTTCCGGTAATTGCGACATCGTCTGTTAATGTTTCTGTTTCCCAACTTAGCACATCAGGACGGTTCTGAACAAAGCGTTGGTCTTCTGTGAGCCAGGTGTACCATCTTGAACCGGGACCGTACGTCTCCTCAATTGGCCGGGTACGATAAGGGACTGGATGAGCGGGATCGGAGATATAACTGTCATAAGAGTCCGCAGAGGCAGTTCCCGGATTTTCAAAAGATAATTTACCATTGGCATGAAAATATAAATTTCTCTTTATGGCGTTTTTTGGCGGCCAACTGTCATATGTTTTCCATGTATTGCTTCCCGTTTGAAAAGTGATAGCTTCCGCAAAATTACCATCGCCTTTTCCTTTTAAATAATAAGCAAACCACCGGGCCTGAATATCTTTCCTGAATGTTTCTCCGGTAGCCGAATCGAAACTGACATTGCCTAATTTATTTCCCGGACCATGTGCCCAGCCGCCATGATTCCACGGGCCGATGACAATATAATTTTTGTGGTGCGTGTCTTTCTTTTCCCATTGCTCATAGGCTTTTTGTGGCCCGTAAAAATCTTCCTGATCCCACCAACCTGCCACATTCATGATATTTACACGCGGTGAATCGAGGCGATAAGGCAGTCCTTGCTTCTGCCAGAACTCATCGTAGTTCGGGTGGTTTGCAAAATCATTCCAGGAAGGAAGCTTGCCGAGAAAATATTTTTTATTCACGTTTGATAATGGCCCTAATTTCAAATACCATTCATATGTATCATAATTGCTGAAAGGGAACAGCGTATCTGTTTTCGAAGCCTCTTCCATAAATGCATATTCGAAACCATAGCTTAAACGGAATGCTCCGTTATGGTGAAAATCATCTCCCAAAAACATATCCGACGGCGTCGCCTGCTCTGAAACTGCCACCAGCGCAGGGTGCGGGTCAATGGCTCCCATGACTGTTGTCCATCCATCGTAAGAAATTCCATACATGCCCGCTTTGCCATTATTGTTCTTTATGTTTTTTAAGAGCCAGTCAAATGTATCATAGGTATCCGTGCTTTCATCAATGGCTTTCGGGTCTTTTTTATTTCGGTTGAATCGCTGCATTTCAAATTTGCCTTCCGAGAGATAACGGCCACGTATATCCTGATAAACGAAAATGTATCCTTCTTCTGCCATGTCTTTTACATACCCATTTTTTTCGGGGCTTGGGTATTCATTCACACCATAAGGAGTGCGTTCCAATAAAAAAGGCAGTGCTTCTGTTTGATTTTTTGGTGTGAAGATGACTGTATGCAAACGATTCCCATCTCGTGTAGGAATCATTACTTCCTGGCGGTTGTATTTATCATCAGCATTTGCCTGCGCGAAATTTTTTTGAGGAAACCAAAATATAAAGAACAGCAGAAAGGATCTGATTGAAGAAAGTCTCATGATTAATAAATTGATTGTTGAAAGTTTGGTTTCTCAATTTACTACAAACCATTCCAGTTTCTGAAATTTTAAATCAGAATGCAATACTACTACCTAACCATGCCATCATGCCCATGCCAATTTCGATGGCAGATTCATCGATATTAAATGTTGGAGTATGAACTCCGGATGTGATGCCTTTTTCTGTATTCATTACACCAAGGCGATAAAAACACCCGGGGATAAGCTGCGTATAATAACCAAAATCTTCAGCGCCCATGCGCATTTCCGTTTCTGAGACATTTTCTTTGCCCATAAAAACTTCAGCTTGTTGCATGGCAAGCGCATTTAATTTTTCATTGTTGAAGACAACAGGATAACCTACATCAATGTGCAGGTCAATTTCTGCGCCCATGCTTTCCACCAGGCCCACAGCTTCTCTTTTTATAAGCTCATGCGCTTTGAAACGCCATTCTTCATCCATTGCACGGAAAGTGCCCATCAGCTTCACTTCGCTGGGGATCACATTGGTGGTGTAACCGCCCTGAAAAGAAGTGATTGACAAAACGGAGGGAGAAAACGGATTGCGGTTGCGGCTGATGATCTGCTGCAAAGCAACCACCACATGGGAGGCAATCAGCACAGTGTCCACTGTTGTGTGCGGCGCTGCAGCATGGCCACCTTTCCCTCTAACGGTAATGTATATCTCATCTGCGCTTGCCATCACCACGCCGCTTCGGAAGCTGAGTTTGCCTGTTGGCAATCCAGGATGGACATGCAGCCCGAAAATGGCTGCAGGCCTTGGGTTTTCCAGCACAGCTTCTTTTATCAACAAGCTGGCACCACCCGGGTTCCTTTCTTCGCCCGGCTGAAATATGAGTTTGATGGTTCCTTCAAATTCATTTTTTATTTCGCATAATATCTTCGATGCGCCCAATAAAACCGAAGTGTGCACATCATGCCCGCAGGCATGCATCACGCCATCATTTTGCGACTTGTAAGGGATATCATTTTCTTCTTTTATTGGCAGCGCATCCATATCGGCACGGAGTGCAATGATTCTCTTTGATGGGTTCTTCCCTTCAATCAATCCTATAACACCAGTAGTTGCTTTTACTTCGAAGGGGATATTCAGCCCTGTTAATTTTTTCTGCACAAATGCAGAAGTCTCAAATTCTTTATAGCTCAATTCCGGGTGTGCATGCAGGTGATGCCTTACTTCAATAAATTCCGGGGCATATTGTTTTGCGAGCTGTTTGATTTTTTCTTTTAGCATGTTGTGGCAAAAATAAGTCTTCTTGTTCTTTTTGCTTGTGTAAAAAAGAACCAAAAAAGCACACCCGAAAACGATATACATCGCGTTTTCGGGAAGGAGGTTTGATTAAGCGTCGGTGCTGCTGTTATTTGTACTTTAGTAATTCTGCTGTGCGCTTTAAAATTGTGGTTTGCTGATACACGGACATTATGTTGATCAGAAAAAAAGAACTTATTTTATCATTTTCAGTTCTCTTAGAATTTTAAAATCTTCATCATCTGGAAAATAAATTTCATCTTCATTCTCCTCTTCAAATAAGCCTCTGTCAAAAACTACAGAAATACAATTTGAGCAACATGTATAACCTTCTTTGTCTAAATCATCGTCATTTTTTTCAATAATCCTGACACATTTCCGCTTAGGATTATTTATAAGCGAACTACAATTCGAAGCAAAATGATAAATTTTCTAATCTGGAGGAAGGTTTTCTTTGTATACCTCTTTGTATTCAGTAATATAAACTATCGCTATAATTTGTTAATTCAAAATTAAATTTACCAAAATATTTTGCGACCGACAAAGCTGCTAAAATGAAATGCGATGCTAAAGTGTTAAGATTTTAAACTGGCTCAATAGATATTCTAACAATAAGCGGATAGCGCAATGATATACAACCGGAGTTACTTAAGCTGTTATTATAAAAATATTCTTATTATTTAGTGTGAAAAAATGAAGATCAATTATCAAGCGATTTCTCCGGCTTCACTTCAATCACATCATGAATAATGTAAATGCCTGTTGGATACAATCTCTGTAACCTGTCTAAATAGGGCTGCGCTTCTTCCTGTGTTCTGAAATTGCCAACTTTCAGTTTATAATTTGGTGGCAGATATAAAATGTAAGGCTTCAGCTCCGGATATTGCTGATATATCTTCGCCTTTGCAGTGAAGACTTTATTCCGGTCGTTGGAAGAAATGATCTGTATACGAAAACCGGGCATGCTTCTTCGGCTATCCCTAGTAGTTACCTCATTGATCTGAATTTGCTTTTTTATCAATACATCCACCCTCGGGTCTTTATGCACGATAATGGTGTCGGCCTGTGCAAACAATTTATCTGCGCAAAGAATGAGAACCAGAAAGAAAAAATTTTTCATAAAAATATTTTACGTGAACTCACTCAATCTTCTGATGACTTATAATTGAAACGCTTGCACTGCAGCCCAGCCTGCTGGCACCTGCATCAATCAATTGCCTGGCGAATTCGTACGTTTTGATCCCGCCGGAAGCTTTTATCTTCACATGTCCCGGCAAATTTTTTTTCATTAATTCTACTGCTTCAACAGTTGCTCCTTTTTCAGCATAGCCTGTGGATGTTTTCAAAAAATCAGCCCCTGCTGTTCCATACAAATTGCAGCATCTTACGATTTCTTCATCAGTCAAAATGCCGCTTTCAATAATCACTTTTATCAGCTTGTTTTTATTTTTCACAAACGGAAGTATGGCGCCGATCTCGTTTGCGAGGTATTGCCAGTCATTGTTTTTAAGCGCACTGATATTAATCACCATATCCAGTTCATCAGCTCCATCTACGATGGCTAAAACTATTTCTGCAATTTTAGCTTCAATAGCTGAATAGCCAAAGGGAAACCCTATTACTGTGGCTACTTTAACTTCAGTCTGCCCTATAATTTTTTTTGCCTCTTTCACAAAAGGTGGCGGCACACAAACTGCCGCAAAGCGATATTGAATGGCTTCTTCACATAATTTTTTCACATCGGCAACAAGTGTTGAAGGTTTCAAAATTGTATGGTCTATGTAAGGAGCAATATCCATGAACATGGGTTAACTTAGCACAATTATAAATGAAATTACTCTATTTTGATTAACTGCAAAGTGGAGCACATTATTCATCGCAACCTGAATTTAATTATGAAAACGACGTTGACACTATTATTCGCTCTTTTATCTTCAATGCCTATTGTATCATGCAGCAAAAGCAGCACCCAAACACAAGACAAGTCGATAACAGGGAACTGGAATTTTGTTTCTGAACAGGTGCAATCACAAAACACCACGCAATACAACAGCGGCGGAGTCGTATATAAAACAATCACTGTCACCAACTACACCACGACTAATGATTCCGGCGTAATCAATATCACCTCAAATATGATCAACGCAGAAGGCCTCACATACCTGATCTCCGGCACTGCTTTTTCATCCAGTTATCAGAACGGGCAATTTATGGATTCGGCTTCTGCACCTATTTATTATTATGTGCCGCCGACCAACTCAAGCAGCAGTTATACCCAGGCAGGAACTGATTCGATTTATTTTCCCTCCGGAGGTTTTGCAAATCCTTCAGGCTATCAATCAAGCGGAGGTAGCGGGGCTACAATATATATCAGCGGCGACACGCTGCTGACATTGACTTCTTCATTTGCCAAAGATTCAAGCATTTTCCTGTATGGGATGCCCGCAACAACTAATTATCAGGCGACGCTGATAACAACTCTTCACAGATAGCTGCGCAACCTAAAGTTCGGACGAGTGCATCTTAAAAACATTAGTCGCCGCGAACAGGTATTCATCCAAATGATTTTACCGTTGATAATAATATACAGCCTTAAATATTGTATTTTGCTAAATTGAGATTTCATTTTCACAACTACTAAAACTACCGCACATGAGGAATTTCCGGCTTCGGCCACCAGGGAAATTATTTTTCCTGCTCTTATTCGTGTTCATAACTCTTTTTGCTTTTTCACAACCCACATTCCCCGTGAATGGCGTTGCTGACCAGAGAAGCGGCACATATGCATTCACGCATGCCACCATTGTGAAAGATGGGCAAACTACATTAACCAATGCAACATTGGTTATCAGCGAAGGCAAAATCATTTCAGCAGGCACAAATGCTGAAATGCCAAAAGGAGCCGTGGTCGTAGATTGCAGCGGAAAATATATTTACCCTTCTTTCATTGATATCTATAGTGATTATGGGATCTCAATTCCTGAGCGGCAAAGAGGCGGATTAGATTTTTTCCGTGCACCTGCACAATTCAATTCAAATACAAAAGGAGCTTATGGCTGGAACCAGGCCATCAAACCAGAAACAAATGGCTCGAAGATTTTTGCTGT